>Ga0247843_1000356_pt1 | contig 109066 bp, 90 predicted proteins | sample LaCruzMarch2017__FD_192420 | JGI IMG/M metagenome (GOLD analysis project Ga0247843, IMG submission 192420) | Freshwater microbial communities from meromictic Lake La Cruz, Castile-La Mancha, Spain - LaCruzMarch2017_8m | ecosystem: Environmental > Aquatic > Freshwater > Lake | place: Spain...
GCATCAAGGTCTTCGTCCGAGGCATGCAGAAGGTCGAAGTGCTCGCGGAGGGCCTGAGCGCGTACCGCGCCATGATCGCGACGCCTACATCGGGTGACCCTTTTGGCTAATGCGTAGCCATGAATGGAGAGGGGCTCTCCGAACGGCTGCGTTTCACGACAAATTGTCAGGTGAGATCTAAACCCCTCTCCATTCATGGAGAGGGGTGCTCGGCAGCGCGGGTGAGGTCGCGGTCAGACCTCGAACTGGCCCGCTTCGAGCAGCTCGGTGATGCGGTAGAGGAAGTTGTTGGCCGCGACGCCGTCGACGATGCGGTGGTCGTACGAGAGCGCGACGAACATCACCGGGTGGATGGCGATGGTGTCGACGCCGTCGACCTCGACCACCACCGGGCGCTTCACGATCTCGCCCGTGCGCAGGATGGCGACGTTGGGCTGCGAGATGACCGCGGCGCCGACGAAGTTCCCCTTGGTGCCGGGGTTGCTGATGGTGAAGGTCGACCCGGCGAGGTCGTCGGCCTCGATCTTCCCGTCGCGGGCCTTCTTCGCCACCGAGTCGATGCCCTTGGCGAGGCCCTTCACGGTGAGCTCGTCGGCGTTGCGCACCACCGGCACCAGCAGCCCCGCGGGCGTCTCCACCGCCACGCCGAGGTTGATCTGCTTGATCTTCACGTAGGCGTCTTCGAGCACCCGCGCGTTGAGCATGGGGTTCTCGCGCAGCGCCTTCGCCGTCGCCGCCGCGATGAACGACAGGAAGGTGAGCCCCACCCCTTCGGCCTTGAGCGCCTCCTTGCGGGCCTCGCGCAGCCGCGAGACCTTGTGCATGTCGATCTCCGCGAACGTGTAGACGTGCGGCGAGACGTGCTTCGAATAGACCATGTGGTCGGCGATGATCCGCCGACGGCGGTTGAAGGGGACCACCTCGTCGCCGGGCGCCTGGACGTAGGGCTTCACGCTGAAGCCGCCCTTCGGCGCCGGGGGGACGTTGGCCGCCGGGGCCTGCCGCGGCGCCTCGACCGACGCGGGCGCGGGCGCGGGCGCGGGCGCGGGCGGGGGCGTGGCCGGGCGCGACGGTGTCGGGGAGGCGGTGGCGACCTTGCTCGCGGCGGCGGCGAGCGCGTCGTCGCGGGTCACGCGGCCGTTCTCGCCGGAGCCCTTGATGGCGCTCACGTCGAGGTCGTTCTCGCGAGCGATCTTGCGCACGACGGGGGTGCTCGGCGGCTCGCGCGCGGGCGCGCTGGCGGCGGGCGCGCTCTGCTCCGCGGGCTTCTCCGCGGGGGCGGGCTTCGCGGCGCCGGCCGTCGCGGCGGTGTCGATCTCGGCGATGGGGACGTTGACCGGCACCACGGCCTGCTCGGCCGCGAGGAGCTTCGTGACGACGCCTCCGACCGGCGACGGCACATCGGTGTCGGCCTTGTCGGTGGAGACCGTCACGAGGATCTGGTCCTTCGCGATGGTGTCACCGGGCTTGACGTGCCAGCGGGTGATGGTGCCCTCGACGACGCTCTCGCCGAGCTGCGGCATGACGACGGGTACGGCCATGGATGCGATCCTCTTCTCCGGGTGCGGGCTACGGCGCGTCTTCGAGGGGCTCTCGCCCGCGCGCGCCAAGGCCATACCTGCAAGCGTCCACGGACGCAATCGCGCTCAGCGCGAGGCGTGGAGCACGTACCAGAGCGCCGCGCTGGCGAGCGCGAGGAAGCCCAGCGACGCGAGCAGCAGCAGCGCCCCGTTGGACGACCTCGGCGGCGGCGCGGGCGGCGCGAGCGGCGCCTGGTTGGGCCCCCACCCCGGCGGCATCGTGGCCTGCCCCGCCATCGGCGGCGCCGTGGGGAAGGGGTCGACCCGCGGCGCCATCGGCGCGGGATACGGCTGCCCGGGCGCCTGCTCTTGCAGCGTGGCGGCCTCGTCCGGGCGGCCCCTCAGCTGCGCCGGCTGGATGGTGTCGTTGTGCGACTCGTGCGTCGGCGCCACGAGGTCGCGCGTGGTGGCCTTCGCCTGCGCCATCGCGTCACGGTATGCGTCGTACGCGGGCTCGGGGCTATGGCGCGCGCTCTGGAGCGTGTCGTTGTCCGGCGGCGGGGGCGCCGAGCGCCGGCCGCGGATCTGCGCCATCACGGGCGAGCCGTGGTTGAACAGGGCCGTATCGCCGTCGTCGTCGTACTCGAGGCGCGGGAGCTCGGCGGGTGCGGCGGGTGCGGCGGGTGCGGCGGGTGCGGCGGGGCGCAGGGGCGCGGCGTGCGACGCCGGCGAGCGGGTGCGCACGTTGCCGACCCGCGCGGCGTTGTCGGAGGGCGCGGGCATCGCCAGCGTAGGCTGGCGCAGCCTCGACGAGGGCCGCTGGCCCGACCCGTCGTCCTGGCGCACGCGCGGCGCGGCGGTCGACGGCAGGATGCCCCGCGGCACTTCGGGGTCGGTCGCCGAGTGCCGCGCGGGCTCGATGACCGTGGACGACAGAGGGTCCATCTCGATGTCGCTGCTGACGCTGTCGCGCATGGCGCGGCGCTCGCGTTCGAGCTTCTGCGAGGCCACGCCGGAGATGAACGCCGCCACGTCGCGCCCGGAGGCCACCGTGCCCGCGAGGTGCGTCTCGATGGCTTCGGCGAACTCGTCGGCCGACATGAAGCGCTGGTCGGGGTCGGGGTTGAGCGCCTTCTTGCAGATCTCGTCGAGGACGGGCGGGAGGCGCGCGTCGAACTCCAGCAGCGGAGGGTACTCCCCGGTCAGGATGCGGCGGGCGGTGTCGAAGTCGTTCTCCCCGGCGTAGAGGCGCCGCAGGGTGACGGCCTCCCAGAGCGTGACGCCCATGCCGAAGACGTCGACGCGGCGGTCGAGCGGCGCGCTGCGCAGCTGCTCGGGGGCCATGAAGTTCAGCTTGCCCTTGATCATCCCCACCTTGGTGGTGGTGACCCGGGACTCGGCCTTGGCGATGCCGAAGTCGACGATGCGCGACACCCCGTCGACGCCGACGACGATGTTCTGCGGCGAGACGTCGCGGTGGATGATCTTGAGGTGGTTGCCCTCGAGGTCGCGGAGCTCGTGGGCGGCGTGCAGGCCGGCGAGGGCGTCGAGCACCACGCGCAGGGTGATGCCCAGGGGAATGCGCCGGCGCAGCGAGATGGCGACCTTCTCCACGTTGGAGAAGCTGTCGCCCTCGATGTAATCCATGATCAGGAAGACGAGGCCGTCTTCGAAGCCCACGTCGATGATGGGCACCACGTTGGGGTGGTGGATGGTCGCCGCGACGCGGGCCTCGTCGAGGAACATGTCGACGAAGGACTCGTCGGACGACAGGTGCGCGTGCATGACCTTGATGGCCACGAGGCGCCGGAACCCGCCCGACCCGGTGGAGCGCGCCACGTACACCGAGGCCATGCCGCCGGTGCCGATCTCCGCAATGACCTCGAAGCGCCCGATGCGGGACCCCACGAGGCTGTTGCGTGCAGCACCGGCTTTCATGCGATCGGTTCGGCGAACCTACCACAAAGCCCCGCGGCGCCGGAAGGCAACCACGAAACAGGTTGCGGCTCAGGTGGCGACGCGGATGGGGGCGTAGAGCCCCCGGGCGCGCTCGACCAGCGGGCCCGCGAGGGTGCAGCGGTCGCCGCGCTCGATGCGCCGCTGCAGCCCGATGAGGCCGCGCTCGTCGACCTTGACGAGCTGCGTCGACTCCACGGACGGGGCGGCCTTGTCCTCGAGCACCCGGCTCAGGAGGGCGGCGTCGGTGCCGTGGCGGTAGGTCAGCGTGCGGGGGTACGAGTGCGCCGGGGTGAACGCGGTCAAGAGCTCCAACGGACCAAAGCGGCGGTGCATGGTGAGGGCGCGGCCGTTCCACTGGGCGGCGCCGACGAGGGTCTTGGCGCGGAGCACCCGGCACCCGAGGGCCTTGGTGAAGGTGCCGAGGCCCTTGAGCCCGGCCTCCTGCCCCAGCGACCCGACGTTGTGCTCGAAGAACTCCCCCGGGGCCACCGTGGGGATCGCCACGTGCAGCGAGAGGGGCACCCAGACCTTCTCCTGCGGCGCGACCTCGAAGCGCTCGCGGAGCATCGGGGAGATGTCCCTCGGGCGCGCCGCGAGGCCGAAGAGGGCGCTCGGCCACTCGGCGCAGTCGTAGAAGACCCAGCGCTCCATGGCCATCGCCTGCGGGCCGAAGGTCTGCGCGTCGAGGCGCTCGATCCAGGTGAGGAAGCGCTGCGAGGCCAGCACCGTGGGGTCGATGCGCAGGGACTTCGGCACCTTGATGCCGAAGGGCGCGAGGTCGAGGTGCTCCCAGTGCACCTGCGGCGCGACGATGAAGGGCCGGCAGATGCGCAGCGCGTCGCGGTAGATCGGGCACAGCTCGGGCGGTGGGGCCATCGTCGGCGGAGGGTAACCCCGGTGGCGGGGGATGTTCCACGGCGAGCGCGCGGGGCACTTCCCACGGGGATGCCGGGTCTCTACGCTCCGCGTCAAATCAGATGAGCGACCCCCATGTTGTGATCATCGGCGGCGGCTTCGGCGGGCTCTCCGCCGCGCGCGCCCTGGCCTCGTCGCCCGTCCGAGTGACCCTCCTCGACCGGCAGAACCACCACCTCTTCCAGCCGCTGCTCTACCAGGTGGCCACCGCGGGGCTCAACCCGAGCGACATCTCCGCGCCCATCCGGCACCTGCTGCGCGAGCAGGAGAACGTCACGGTGCTGCTCGCCGAGGCCACGCACATCGACCCCGCGGCGAAGACGGTGCACCTCACCGAAGGGTCCGTCGCCTACGACCACCTCATCGTGGCCACCGGGGCGACGCACGCGTACTTCGGGCACGACGAGTGGGCCGCCCGCGCCCCGGGGCTCAAGAGCCTCGAGGACGCGGTGGAGATCCGGCAGCGCTTCCTGATGGCCTTCGAGGCGGCGGAGCGCGAGCACGACCCCGAGCGCCGGCGGGCGTGGCTCACCTTCGTGGTGGTTGGCGCCGGTCCCACCGGGGTCGAGCTCGCCGGGGCGATGTCGGAGGTGGCCAGGGAGGCCCTGCGCGAGGACTTCCGGGCGATCAACCCGGCCGACGCGCGGGTGTTGCTGGTCGAGGGCCTCGACCGCGTGCTGCCCACCTACCCGAAGGACCTCTCCGCCCAGGCCCTGAAGGCCCTGCACGAGCGCGGTGTGGAGGTGCGGCTCAACACCCGGGTGACGCGCATCGACGACGACGCCGTGATGATGGGCGACGAGCTCGTGGCGGCACGCACCGTGGTGTGGGCCGCGGGCGTGGCGGCGTCGCCGCTGGCCAAGAGCCTCGGGGTGCCGCTCGACCGCGCGGGCCGGGTGAAGGTCGACCCCGCGCTGCGGGTGCCCGGGCGCCCGGACATCTTCGTGCTGGGCGACCTCGCGACCATCGACCAGGACGGCGCCCCGGTGCCCGGCGTGGCGCAGGCGGCGCTGCAGGGCGGCGAGCAGACGGCGCTCAACGTGATGCGCTCCATCCGCGGACAGGAGCTCGAGCCCTTCCACTACACCGACCTCGGGTCGATGGCGACCATCGGCCGCAACGACGCCGTGGCGGTCATCGGGAAGGCCCAGTTCACGGGCTTCTTCGCATGGCTGATGTGGCTCTTCGTGCACGTCATGGCGCTGGTGGGCTTCCGCAACCGACTCGCGGTGATCTTCTCGTGGGCGTGGTCGTACGTGACCTTCAACCGCGGCTCGCGGCTCATCACCCGCAAGGTGCCGCCCACCCTGCTCGCCTACGACGACGACGACGACGCCCCCGCGGCGGGCGCGCGCCAGACGACGGGCGACGGGTCGACCGCGCCCACGTCGAAGCCCCCGGCGGAGGCCCGCAGCGTGCCCTGATCGCGCGCCCCGAGGCTCTCCAGCAGCCATCCCCGGAGCCACGCCGCCGGGACGCCCCGCTCGCGCAGCGCCGCGATGCCCATCGACCCGCTGCGCTTGGCGAGCCGGGCGCCGTCGCCGCCCAGCACCAGCGGGAGGTGCGCCCAGCGCGGGGCGCGGCCGCCGAGGCCCTCGTAGAGCGCCACCTGGCGGGGGGTGCTGGCGAGCAGGTCGTCGCCGCGCACCACCTCGGTGACGCCCATCGCGAGGTCGTCGACCACCACGGCGAGCTGGTAGGCCGCGACCCCGTCGGCGCGCATCACGACGAAGTCCCCGACGTCGCGGTGCACCTGCTGGGTGATGGGCGCGCTCACGCGGTCGCGGACGATCACCGGCGGGGCGTCGGGGTCGGTGCGGAAGCGCCACGAGACGCCGCGGCCCAGGGCGCGGGCGCGGGCGAGCACGGCCGCGGGATCGTCGTCGCGGCAGGTGCCCGGGTAGACGGGCTCGGCGCCGTGCGGGGCCTGCGCGGCCTGCTCGAGGTCGCGGCGGCTGCACGCGCAGGGGTAGACGAGGCCGCGGTCCCGGAGCCACGCGAGGGTGGCCTGGTAGAGGGGCGCGCGGTCACGCTGGGCGTAGGGGCCGGCGGGGCCGCCGACGTCGGGGCCCTCGTCCCAGTCGAGGCCGATCCAGCGGAGGTCGGCGAGCATGGCGGCGGTGGCGCCGGGGGCCGCGCGGGCGGCGTCGAGGTCCTCGACGCGGAGGAGGAAGCGCCCGCCAGCGGACCATACGGCGAGCGCCGAGGCGACGGCGGTGCGCGCGCTGCCGACGTGCAGGGCGCCGGAGGGCGTCGGGGCGAAGCGTCCGCGGGGGGGTGCATCCATGACGGCAGCCACCGGGGGGGGTGTACCGCATCGCGCGGGGAGTTATGCCCGCCGCCGCGCGACGAGGTACTCATTCCCCTCCGTGGACGAACCCGACCCCGCCCTCCGCGCCGACGCCCTCCTCCACGTAGGCCAACTCGCCGCGGGCGTCGCCCACGAGCTCCGCAACCCCCTCGCGGTCATCGAGACCTCCGTGTTCCTCCTTCAGGAGCATGTGGGCGACGACCCGCGCGCGGCCCGGCAGCTACGGCGCATTACCGAGCAGCTCCGGCTCGCGGGCGCCATCGTCAACGACCTCCTCGACACCGTGCGCGGGCGCCGCGCGCCGCCCTCCCCCATGGCCACCTTCGACCTCGCGCGGGTCGTCCGCGAGGCCGTCGCGTGGGTGCCCCGGCCGCCGCGGCTGGCCATCGACCTTCGCCTCCCGGACGAGCCCGTGGTGGTCCCCGGGGACGCGCGGCGCGTGCGGCAGGTGGTGATCAACCTCGTCGCCAACGCGGTGCAGAGCCTCGACGGCCACGACGACTCGCCCGGCATCGCCGTCGCCCTGGACACCGACGAGCACGCGGCCCACGTCTCCGTGCGCGACCACGGCCCGGGGATCTCCCCCGAGCTGCTCCCCCGGCTCTTCGAGCCCTTCGTGACGACGCGGCCGCAGGGCACCGGGCTCGGGCTCGCGCTCTCCCGGCAGATCGCCCGCGACCACCGCGGCGACCTCCGCGCGGAGTCCGTCGACCCCTCCGAGGGCGGCGGCGCGCGCTTCACGCTCACCCTCCCGCGCCACCCCGGCGAAGGCCCCGACGCCCCGTGACCCCGCCGACCGACCGCCGACCGCAGCTCCTCATCGTCGACGACAACCGCGACCTCGCGGAGAACCTCCAGGACATCTTCGAGCCCCGCGGCTTCTCCGTGCGCTTCACCCCGAGCGCCCGCGAGGGCCTCGCCCTGGCCCGCGCGGAGGGCTTCGACCTCGCCCTGGTCGACGTCAACCTCCCCGACGCCAGCGGCGCCGACCTGCTCCCCGCGCTGCGCGACGCGTCGCCCCTCGGCGAGGTGGTGCTCATCACCGGCCACGCCACGCTCGACTCCGCCGTCGCGGCGGTGCGCGGCGGGGCCTTCCAGTACGTGGCGAAGCCCTTCAAGGTCGACGAGCTCGTGGCCACCGTGGAGGCCGCCCTGCGGCAGGGCACGCTGCGGCGCGAGCGCGAGGCCCTGGCGCAGCAGCTCGCGGCCTCCGAGCGGCGCTACCGCGACGTGGTCGAGTCGTCCAAGGTGCTGGTGCTCGGCATCGACACCCGCGGCGTCATGCACCTCTTCAACCGCCGCGCCGCCGAGCTCACGGGGCTCACGCCCGAGGAGGCCCTCGGCCGCTCGGCCCTCGACCTGCTCATCCCCGCCGACTCGCGCGAGCGGGTGCAGAGCCACGTGCGGGCCACGCTGGCGGGCGCGCCGCCGGGGGAGTTCGAGGCGCCGCTGCTCATCAAGGACGGGCGCTCGCGCACGGTGCGCTGGCACGTCGTGGTGGCCAGCGCCGAGCGGCCGACGGCCGGCGACGAGATCGCAGCCTACGCCGTCGGGACGGACGTCACCGACCGCCGGGCCCTCGAGCGCCGCGCCGCCGAGGCCGAGGCGCTCGCGCACATGGGCACGCTCGCCGCGGGCCTCGCCCACGAGGTGCGCAACCCCCTCAACGCGGCGCTGCTGCAGCTCCACCTCCTGGGCCGCGGGATCGCGAAGGTCACGACGGAGGAGCGCGACCCGCTGCGGGGCCGGGCGCGCATCGTCGAGGCCGAGCTCAAGCGCCTGGAGTGCCTGCTGTCGGACTTCCTCGAGCTGGCGCGGCCTCGCCCGATGGCGCGCGAGCCCATCGACCTCGCGGGCCTGCTCGACGAGGTGACGGCCTTCCAGGAGCCGGCGGCCGCGGCGGCGGGGGTGACCCTGGTGCGGCACATCGCCGTGGCGCGCGCGGTGGGCGACCGCGAGCGCCTGAAGCAGGTCTTCCACAACCTGCTGGTGAACGCGATGGAGGCGACGCCGCAGGGGGGCGTGGTGACCGTGTCGTGCCACCGCAGCGCCGACGAGCCCGACGCCTCGGTGGTCATCTCGGATACCGGTCGGGGTATTCCCAGCGGGACGCTGGAGAAGGTCTTCGAGCCCTTCTTCACGACGAAGGAGGCGGGCACGGGCCTGGGGCTCTCCATCGTGCGACAGATCGTCGAGCGCCACGGCGGCGCCATCGACCTGGAGAGCGCCGAGGGCCTCGGCACCCGGGTGACCCTGAGCCTCCCGGCCACCGGGCGCTCGCACTAACGCGGCGGCAGGCGGGCGTCGACGGCGTCGCGCAGCCAGTCGGGCACCTCGTCCTCGCGGTCGCAGTTGAGCAGCACGCGCTCGCCGCGGGCGCGGACGTCGTCGTGGGCCGCGAGGGTGAGGTCGCCTTCGGTGGACTCCACCGTGGTGACCGGCGCGCTCAGCCGGGCCTCGGCGCGGGCGCGCAGCGCGAAGCGCTCGCACTCGGCGGAGAGGGTGCCCGATGCGCGAAGGGCGATGTCGACGGCGTCGAGGTGGAGCCTCGCGCCGGTGGGGGTGAGCTCGATGGTGAGCTGGAGGGCGCCGTCGAGGGCGCGCACCTCCACGCGCTCGCCGTGGTCGTCGGCGAGCACCGTCACCGAGCGCCCCGAGGGGAGCAGCTCGCGCGACGACTGGCGCAGCAGGAGGGCGTGGGCGAGCTGCGAGGCGGTCGGGTGGTTGTTCATGGCAGCGGGCTCCGGGTCGAAGGGGTGTCGGTCCGCGGCTGGGGCCAGTCGATTTCGTGGGTCAGACCATCGAGGTCGCGGCGACCGAGCACGCCGGGGAGCGGGGCGGAGGCGGTCCAGACGAGGGCGACGGTGCCGGCCTCGACGTCGACCTCCACCGAGCGAAGCGCGGCCTCGGCGGTGAACGCGCGCTCGCCGAGGCGCAGCGTGACCCGCGGGCGCTCGTCAGGGAGCGTCACCACCACCTGGCGGCGGCGGGGGTGCAAGCCCGTGAGCACGACGGTCTCGTTGCCCACGAGGGTCTCTCCCCAGAGCCCCGGCGCGGCGGCGTGGAACCATCGCCGGTCGCGGCGTTCGGTGAGTCGGTCGAGGGACTCGCAGGCGACCAGCTCGGCGGGGATGAGCCCGGCGCGCACCTCCGGGAAGTCCGCGGGGGGGAGGCTGGAGCCCGATCCCATCCCGAGCCAGGCCGAGCGGGGCCACCAGTGCGCGGGGACGGCGGCGAAGCCCGCGGCCACGGGCGAGCGGGGCCAGTGCTCGGGGTCGCTCAGCACCAGGCGCGCGGGGGTGAGCAGGTCGACCGGGTCTTCCACGTTGGGCAGGCGCAGCGCGGCGAGCGACGCGAGGTCGCCGGACACCGTGTAGCCACGGCCGACCTCGTTGCGGGGATGTCGATAGAGCCCGTCGGTGCCGAGCAGCGCGTCGAGCGCGTCGGGGACGTAGCGTGCGATGGCGCCCTCGTCACAGCCGCCGTACGCGCGCTCCCAGGTGAGGGGCATCTCCACGAAGGGGGTCGGCTCGGTGAATGCCAGCTCACCCGTGAGCGGGTCGAGCACCACCGAACGATCACCGGTCACGCGCAGTCGCTTGCAGAGCCGCAGGCGCAGCGAGGGGCCCGCGTCGTGGACGGCGACGGAGACCTCCATGGCGGCGACCGGGCCGCCAAGGCTGTGGGCGCAGGCGCGCACGATGACGTCGGTGCCAGGGCGCGCGAGGGCCATGAGGTCGCCGCCCGCGCAGAGCGGATCGTCGGCGTCGGCGGGCACCAGCGGCGCGGGGGCCCCGTGGACGAGGGCGCCGTCGAAGGCGGGCAGGGCGTAGACGCGACGGGTGACCACGGTGACGCAGGGGGCGCCAACCTCGTCGCGGCGTACCGTGTGCAGCGAGGGCGCGCTCACGGCGACACCATGAGCGCGTCCCAGGCATCGGCGAGGTCGTCGTCGATGGCGGTGTGGTCGAAGCGGGCCTCTTCGACGTTGAAGATCGAAGCGAGCGCGGCCTCGATCGCGGCGCTCGTCGCGGCCTCGACGGCGGAGACCCCCGCCCGCCGCGCCAGCCGGAGGAGCTGGCGCGTGGCCACGGTCGCCGACCGACCGACCGCGCGGGAGAGGTAGCGCGCGAGCGGCCGCGAGATGTGCGCCGCCACCCGCTCGATCAACGTCTTGAGGATGCCGTTGGCCACGCTGGTGATGACCCATGCGACCATGGAGCCGAGCGTGTCGGCCGTCGTCATGCCAAGGAACACCGTGCTCGGTGTCTGCCGGGCGAAGGTGAGGGGGACGTCGGCCGGGTCGCAGCACACCGCGAGGTTGCCCGGCCCCGCCGCCCCGCCGCCCAGCCAGCGGAGGGTGGCCACGTTCGTCACGCCGTCGACGTCGGCCTTGACGTGACGGGGCCCGAAGATCGCGGTGGACTCGCCCTTGTCCTGGCTGACGGGATCGACCCACTCGCCCGGGAGGTGCATCCCGGTGTGTCCCCACCCCGCGACGGGGGCGGGCGGCACGAGCGACTGGCCGACCGCCACCAGGAGGTGGTGCTGACGCCCCTTGGCGCTGGCACCCTGCTTCAGGAGGGCGTCGTTTGCGGCGAACACTGTGGCGGACTTCTTCGAGGTATCGGCCTTTGCGTCCCAGGCGGTGCCGTCGGACCACCAGAGGGAGAGCTCGGCGCTCATGAGGCAAGGGTTGCCGAAGTTGTTGATGCCCGGGCCGAGATAGGTGTGAACCTCGGGCCCGCCGTACACCTCGCAGGACGGTCGCATCACCTGGGTCATCGTGGCGGGCGGGCGGGGTCGTGGCGTCGCTGACATCGGGTGCCTCCGCGGCCACCCGATGAGCGCTCACGCCGCCATGGCGTAGAGCGTCGCGGCCCGCACCTCGCGGGGGCGCATCAGGTAGCGCCACCTTGATCGGAAGCTCACCACCAGAAGTTGCGTGTCCGCGAGGAACCACAGCGCGGACACCTCGGTGCGCCGCTCGAAGCGCTCGGCGCCGACGGCGACGCGCACCCGGAGGTTCCACCCGGGGAGCTCGAAATCCCAGCGGTCGTCGCCTAGCGCCACGCACACCGACTCGTCGCCACGCACCGCGGGGGCCACGTTCCTCGGGACGGCCGACGCGGGCGTGCACGATCTCGCGAGGCGCAGGAGGTCCTCGCGACCGGGCGCGTCGACCGTCGTCCACCCCCGCGCCCGGACGGCCTCGTGCATCTGCCAGGGCTGTGCGCGCGCGATCGGCCCCCATGCCGCGGGCGTCGGCCCGTCGCTCCACGCGCGGATGGGCTCGGCGGGGTCCTCGAGGTTGGGCAGGCGCTGCCCCTCCGCTCGATCCGCGTCGGGGTAGCTTCCGCGGCCGACCGGGTTCATCGCGTGGGCGAGGCGCTCGCCGTCACGCGCCGCGCTGCCGCCGTAGGCGTTGGTCCAGTCGAGCGCCATCTCGGTGAAGGGCTCCGGCTCCGATGGCACCAGCGCGCCGTCCGCGCCCCGCACCCAGCGGCGGTCGCCGATCACGTCGAGGCTGCGAGTGAACCCTCCCACCGTGAACGAGGCGCCGGTGCGCGCCGTGGGCCTCCGGCAGCGGGCACGGCCCAGCACGACGAGATCGCACCCCTTGTGTATCGGGTAGTTGTCCGATGGGAAGGTCCCATACCGGGTGGCGACCTGCTCGTGAAACACCGGCCATCGGACCTCCGACGGGATGAGCCGCCCTCGCTCCCGGTCGACCTCGAAGGTGGCGCGGGCGACCATCCACCCGCCGATCTGCGCGTCGTCGATCGCGCCGGTGAAGAGTCTCGCGTCCCAGCCGGTCTCGTTGATGAAGTCCATCGGTCTTCTCCCTTGAGCCTCTCCGCTACGAGTTGATGTCCGTGCGCAGCCCGTGGAGCCTGATGTTGGCCCCCGCGTGGCTGTGCATGCGCACGTCCTCGCCCTTCGCCTCCACCATGGCGCCGTGCCTTGTCCCGAGGTGCACGACGTCCCCGCCGATGACCCGCACGCCGCCGTCCGTGATCTCGATGTGGGTCCGTCCCACCTTGAGCCGGATGGACTTCCCGGCCTCGATCACGATGTCCTCCGCGGTGGCCTGCCACTCCCCCACGGTGCTGTCGCCGCGCGTCCGGCAGCTCGTCTGGAGCCGCTCTCCCACCGCCAGCGTGTGATCCACCGCCACGTCGACGGTCTGGCAGCCGCTCGCGGGCGTCTGCCCCTCCACGTCGCCCACGGTCACCGACCGCCGCTCGGCGCCGATCGACTCCCGCTCGATCACCGTCGCCACGCGGCTGCCGTGCACCATCAGGGTCTCGTCGCGGTGCACCACCGTGTCCCGCATCCCCTCGATGACGCTCGCCTCGTCGCGCCCGATGCGCAGCCGGTGGTCGCGGCCGATGGTCTCCACGCGGTCGTGGCCCACGGTCGCGAGGTGGTCGCCCAGCACCTGCTCCCGCAGGTTGCGCTGCGCCCTAAGGAACACCTCCTCGCGGTGCGTCTCGTCGTCGAAGACCAGCTCGTTGTAGCGGGTCACGTCGTCGAGGCTCGCGGTGCGGATCCCGCTGCGCGACCGGCGCTGGGGCAGCTCCTCGGCGTGGCGGTTCTCGCCGGTGTAGATCGCGCCCACCACCACCGGGCGGTCGGGGTCTCCGCCCACGAAGTCCACCGCCACCTCCATGCCCGCCCGGGGGATGAACGTGAACCCGTAGCGCGACCCCGCCCAGCCCTGCACCACCGGCACGAAGCAGCTCATCTCCGCCGGGCGCTCGCCCCGCTCGTCCCAGCGAAAGCGCACCTTCACCCGCCCGTGGAACTCCGTCGCCGGCGCGTGCGGCTCCATCCCCTCCACCCGCGCGAGCTCGACCCCCGACACCCGCGGCCACGCCGTCACCCGCTCCGGCCGGAAGCGCTGCGCCCGCGGAATACACACCGCCGTATTCTCGTACCGCGCACCGCCCTCCCCTCCGTCGACGCGCCCGGTGAGCACCTCCGGCGCGTGGCCCGCGTGCGTCACCGCGACCACCAGCGCCGCGCCCTCGTCGCCGTCGACGCCCTCCACCGCCAGCCGCTGCCCCGCGGCGAGCCCCGTCACGTTGCCCGTCGCCGTCGCCACCCGCGCCCGCGACTGCGCCGACTCCATCCGCAGCGCCGCCTGGCAGGCCGCGTCGTCCTGCGCGTAGGAGTGCGCCCCCCGCTGGCCGTAGGCCCCGAAGGCCAGCGCCGTCCCGCACTCCCGCCGCACCCGCCGCCCGCTGCGCGCCCGCCCCGCCGCGTTGGGGTCGTAGCTCGGCCGGGTCCAGTCGTGGTCGACCACCAGCGCGCTCGTGATCGTCGACCGCCGCGCCCAGTGCCATGCGCGGAAGGTCTCCGCCCGGTGCGTCGCCCCCTCGTAGCCAACCAGCGACACCGGCGCCCCGTCCAGCGTCGGGGTCTCGGGCCAGGGCTCGGCGTGGTCGCTCAGCACCAGCACCTCGCCCCGCGCGGCGTCGTGGCGCACGAAGAAGGTGATCCCCTCGCGCTCCAGCCAGCGCTTCACGAAGTCGAGGTCGCTCTCGCGATACTGGACCAGGTATTCGTGGGTGGGCAGCGCGCGCAGGACGTGGACGTCGAGCCGTCCGACGTAGAGCTCGGCCAGGCGGAGCACCTCGCGCACGAGCTCCACCGCCGTGCGGTCGACGAAGACCCTGGAGTCGTAGCGCTCGGAGAGGCACCACAGCTCGGGCGCCAGCACCACCCGCGCCATCCGATGGCCGTACGCCACGCCGAGGTCGGTGGCCGCGCGGACGACGCCGGACACCACCCGCGTGTGCCCGTCGCGGGCGATGGTGAGCTCGGCCGCGCAGTCGAGGAGCTCGTCGGGGCAGAGCCCGAGCTCCGTCGCCGCGAGCTCCAGGGTGTACTCGAAGCCCTCGGAGAGCGCCTCGCGGCCCTCGAAGCGCAGCACCTGCCAGCGATCGTCGGAGAGCGCACGGAAGGAGAAGGTGGCCTCCGGGAGGGGGGCGGCGGGGCGATCCCCCAGGGCGTCGATCAGGTGCTGGGCGTTCGGGGGCTGTCGGCTCATCGCGTCCTCCGGGGGTACTGAGGGGGGATGTGAGGGAGAGAGCGGCTGCGGGCCGCGGCGCTTGTCGGGGGGCGCCCCGGGAAAGGTTGCGGGGCGGTGTAAGCGCAGACCGCAAAGGATCGTTGTGCGTCCGAGTCCGAAGACTTCAGGAGCACGCGACCCCAATGACCTCCTCACCCCGACTCCGGATCGTCCGCCTCGCCCTCGGGCTCCTCGCGATGGGGCTCTCGCTCCTCGGTCAGATGCGCAGCGCCGGGGCCACCGGGCTGCTGCTCCCGGCCGACGGCTCCCTCGGGCCGCTCGCGATCCGCTCGCACCGGGTGAGCGTGGCCATCCACGAGCGCGTCGCCGAGACCCGGGTGGTGCAGGTGTTTCGCAACCAGACCAGCCGGGTGCTCGAGGGGACATACATCTTCCCGCTGCCCCCCGGCGCCTCGGTCTCGGGATTCGCGATGACCGTCAACGGGCGGCGGGTGGAGGGCTCGGTGCTCGAGGCCGGCGAGGCCCGCAGCATCTACGAGGGCATCGTGGCCCGCATGCGCGACCCCGGCCTCGTCGAGTACATGGGGGGCAACCTGTTCCGGGCGCGGGTGTTCCCGATTCCCGCGAGCGGCGACCAGACCGTGGAGCTGCGCTTCACCCAGACCGTCGACTACCAGGGCGGCACCATCCACTACCGCTACCCCCTGCGCACCTCCGGGCCGCAGGCGCGCACCATGGAGGACTTCACCCTCAGCGCCACCCTCGACGCGAGCGCCCCCATCCGCGCGGTGTACTCGCCCACGCACCGCATCGACACCACCCGCCGCGGGGCCCGCCAGGCCACCGTGGGCTTCGAGCTGGGCAGCGCCGTCCTCGATCGCGACTTCGACCTCTATTACACCCTCGCCGACAGCGACGTCGGGATGAGCGTGCTCACCCACCGCGAGGCCGGCGAGGACGGCTACTTCCTGATGATGCTCGCGCCCCGCAGCGAGGCGACCGAGCGCGAGGTCATCGGCAAGGACATCCTCTTCGTCTGCGACACCTCCGGGTCGATGGCGGGCGAGAAGATGACCCACGCCCGCGAGGCCCTGCGCGCCTGGGTCAACCGGCTCAACCCCGACGACACCTTCAACGTCCTGCGCTTCAGCACCGACGTCGAGCCCTTCTCCGAGGCCTCGGTCAACGCCTCGCCCGAGAACCGCGCCCGCGCGCTGCGCTTCATCGACGGCTTCGAGGCCTCCGGCGGCACCGCCATCTCCCCCGCCCTCACCCAGGCCCTCGCGGTGCCCGTGCGCCGCGGCGCCCCCCGCACCATCGTCTTCCTCACCGACGGCATGCCCACCGTCGGCGAGACCAACACCACCGCCATCATCCGCCAGGCCGCCGAGCGCAACGGGGGCCGCGCGCAGATCTTCACCTTCGGCCTCGGCGACGACGTCAACACCACCTTCCTCGACCTGCTGGCCCAGCAGAACCGCGGCGCCGCCGACTACGCCCGATCGGGCGCCGAGATGGCCACCCTGCTCGACGGCTTCTACAACCGCATCGCCTTCCCCATGCTCGCCGACCTGCGCCTCGCCCTGCGCGGCGCCGACGCCTTCGACGTCTACCCCCGCGACCTCGGCACCCTCTACCGCGGCGGTCAGCTCGTGGTGACCGGCCGCTACCGCACCGCGGGCAGCGCCACCGTCGCCCTCACCGCCACCGTCGCCTCGCAGGAGGCGCCGCGCACCTTCGAGTGGCCCGTGAGCATGGCGGCCCGCGAGCCCGCCAACGACTTCATCCCGCGCGTGTGGGCCACCCGCAAGGTGGGCTTCCTGCTCGACGAGATCCGGCTGCGCGGCGAGAACCCCGAGGTCCGCGAGAGCGTGGTGACGCTCGCCCGGCGCTTCGGCATCGTCACGCCCTACACGAGCTACCTCGTGACCGAGGAGTCGCAGCCCGCCCCGGAGCCCTCCGTCCAGATGGACATGCCCGCGTCGCAGAGCGTCCAGACCGGGAGCAACCGCGCCGGCATCGACGGGCTGCGGCCCAGCGCCGCCCCGCGGCCGAGCGTGAACGCCCCGCCCCGGGAGCCCGCCGCCGAGCGCGATGACTTCCGGGCCTTCCAGTCGCTCAGCGGCGGCAGTCCCACCGGGGCGCAGGCCTCCGTCGGCGGGGGCTCGTCGGCGGGCTTCGCGCGCCCCGGCACCCTGTCCGCGACGTCGGTCGCGCCCATGCTCGTGGCGCCCTCCCCTCCGCCCCCCCCGCGGGTGGAGGCCACCGGCGAGGCCGGCCGTCGTGTGGCCACGCGGCTGCGCGACATGCGCGACGCCGAGCGCGTGGACGTCGGCACCGGCGGCGCCCGCTTCGTCGGCGGCCGCTCGCTCCTCCTGCGCGGCGGAACCTGGACCGAGGACAACCTCCCCGCGGGCGCCCGCGTGCTGCGGGTGCGCGCGATGTCCCGGAGCTGGTTCACCCTGCTGCGGCTGCGCCCCGCCCTGCGCGAGGTGCTCTCCGTCGGCCACTCCCTGCGCTTCCGCCTCGACAACGGCCGGGTCATCGAGGTGAGCGAGGCCGGGCCCGACACCGCCGACACCGAGATCGAAGCCTTCCTGCGCTGATCGCCTATGACCGCCCGGCCGGTCGGAACGTCTCTCCGCAACCTCCAAGTGCTCCGAAGGGTGGATGTCCCATGAAGCCTGCGATCTTGTCGTGTGTCCTGTCGTTGAGCGCCCTGGGCTTCGCCCCGGTGGCCGGCGCCGTCGAGGTGTACGTCTCCGACCCGTCACCCCCGCGGCGCGTGTACATCCCGTCGCCGCTGGTGTGGTCCCCGCCGCCGTCACCGCACGTGGTGATCACCCAGCCCACCACGGTGGTGCACCTCGCCCCGCGCCCGGTGATCGTCGAGGAGCCCGCACCCGAAGACCCGCCGACGCACCCGCAGCCCGCCGAGCGCCGCGACCCGCGGGCCTCGGTCTTCGTCGGCGCCGGCTACGGCGGCATGACCAGCGACCGCGGCACCGCGGGCACCTGGCGCCTGCACCTCGGCCTCGGCCTCGGCGCCACCGAGCTCGGGCTGCGCGCCGACATCGCCGACCGCTCGATGGCCCAGCTCTCCAACCGCGAGGGCAGCGCCTACCGCATCGGCGCCGAGGTGGCCCACCGGTTCCTCGAAGGGGCCACCGTGCGCCCCGTCCTCGGGGCCAGCTTCGACCGGTGGCAGTTCGCGCCCGACGGCGCGACGGGGTCCGGGGCCTTCGGCGTGGGCGCCCGCGGCGGGGTCGAGGTGCACTACCACCTCCACCCGGGCGCCGCGCTCGTGTTCGGCGCCGACCTCGGCTACCACCGCATCCTGGCCGCCATCGACGACGCCGACGTCTCCCGCGACGTGCTCACCTTCGGCGCCACGATGGACATCCGGCTGTAAGCCCCGATTACCCCATCGGCGAGCACAGCTCGACCCGCACGCCGTCGCGGTCGCGTACGTAGTCCACGGTCTGCCCCCAGGGCTTCTCCTCCAGGGCGCTCACGCTCGCCGCGCCGGCCGCCACCGTCACCGCGTAGGACGCCCCCACGTCGCTCGTCACCAGCGCCAGCTCGACGCCCGCAGCGGGCTCGCCGGGGCGGTTGAAGCGCACCGTGAGCCCGTTGCGCGCGGCCATCACGATCACGTATCCGAGCTTCATGGGGTGAGGTCTCCGGTCGATGGGGATTGAGGGGGCGGCGACACTACAGGTTGCGATGGATGGGGCGGGCGGGTTCAACTCGCGCTCCCCGCATGACCACTCCCCAGCATCCCGCCACCGACGACGGTCACCACGGCAGCTTCCAGGCGCTCATGCTCGGCGCCATCGGCATCGTCTTCGGCGACATCGGGACCTCGCCGCTCTACGCCTTCCAGGAGTGCGTCGGGAGCCCGCACGGCGTCGCCCCCACGCGGGACAACGTGCTCGGCGTGCTCTCGCTCATCATCTGGTCGCTCGTGATGGTGGTGACGGTGAAGTACCTCGGCTTCATCATGCGCGCCGACAACCGCGGCGAGGGCGGCATCTTCGCCCTGCTCGCGCTGCTGCCCGAAAAGCCCCGCACCCCCGGCCGGGTGCGCTTCACCCCGGTGGTCGTGCTCGTCCTCGTGGGCGCGGCGCTGCTCTACGGCGACGGGATCATCACCCCGGCCATCTCGGTGCTCTCCGCGGTGGAGGGCATCAAGCTGGTGGCGCCCGCCTTCGAGCACTGGGTGGTGCCCACCACGGTGCTCATCCTGCTCGGTCTCTTCGGCATCCAGCGGCACGGCACCGGCGGCATCGGGCGCTTCTTCGGCCCGGTGATGGTGCTCTGGTTCGCCGTCATCGGCGGGCTCGGCCTGTGGCACCTCGCGCACTTCCCCAGCGTGCTCGCGGCCTTCTCGCCCCACTACGGCGCCCGCTTCTTCGCCCACCACGGGTGGCACGGGTTCAAGCTTCTCGGCTCGGTGGTGCTCGCGGTCACCGGCGGCGAAGCCCTCTACGCCGACATGGGGCACTTCGGACCGAAGCCCATCCGCTACGCCTGGCTGGGCTTCGTCTTCCCCGCGCTGCTGCTCTGTTACCTCGGCCAAGGGGCCCTGGTGCTCGGCCACCCGCAGTTCGCGCGAGCGCCCTTCTTCGGGATGGTGCCCGTCGGCCCGGCCACCGTGGCCCTCGTTGCGCTCGCGGCGCCCGCCACGGTCATCGCCTCGCAGGCGCTCATCTCCGGGGCCTTCTCGCTCACCCAGCAGGCCGTGCGCCTCGGGTACCTCCCGCGGGTGCTCATCCGGCACACCTCGGGCAGCGCCGAGGGGCAGATCTACATCCCCGGCCTCAACTGGGGCCTCGGGCTCGCGTGCATCGCGCTCGTGCTGGGCTTCAAGCAGTCCACCGCCCTCGCCGCGGCCTTCGGCCTCGCCGTCTCGGGCACCATGGCCATCACCAGCGTCGCGTACTTCGCGGTCATCCGCGAGACCTGGGGATGGTCGCGCGCGAAATCGTGGGCGATCCTGCTGCTCTTCCTGGCCTTCGACATCCCCTTCCTGATCGCCAACCTGGTGAAGTTCTTCGACGGGGGATACCTGCCCGTCGCGGTGGGCTCGCTCTTCTTCGTGGTGATGATCGTCTGGAAGATGGGGCGCACCCACCTCGGCGACTACTTCGCAGAGCGCTCGCCCCCGCTCTCGGCCTTCCTGGAGAGCCTCCCCTCGCGGGTGGTGGCGCGCACCCCGGGGACCTCGGTGTTCCTCGCGTCGAGCGCCACGGGCACGCCCCCGGTGCTCTTCCACCACGTCGAGCGGCTGCGGGTGCTCCAGGAGCGCGTGGTGCTCCTGACCATCACCACGGAGCACATCCCCGTGGCGCTGCGCGCCGGGCGGGTGAAGGTGGAGACCATCGCGCCGGGGGTGTTCCGGGTCGTGGCGAGGTGCGGCTTCATGGAGAGCCCGCAGGTGCCCGCGATGCTGGCGCAGGCCATCGAGGAGGGCGTGCTCCCCGTGAAGATGGACGACGTGACCTACTACCTGGGCCGGGAGACCTTCATCGCCGGCAAGATGGGCAAGATGGGCCCGTGGACGGAGTCGCTCTTCGCCTTCCTCAACCGCAACGCCCACAGCGCGCCGCTGTACTTCGGCGTGCCCGCCGAGAAGGTCGTCGAGCTCGGGATACAGATCGACCTGTGATGGAAGATGGCGGGGTGATCGACGCGGAACGTCTATGAGATGGCGCGGTGAGGCCTCACACCGCCTCGGGCATCGCGAAGGTCGCGGGCACTCCCCGTAGCCCCGTATCCACCACGAACTTCCAGTACCGCGCGCCGCGGTCGACCCGCGCGAAGGGCAGGCCCGTCGTGCGCGCCAGCGCGTCGCCCGCCCGCTCGTTCATCGACTGGAACAGCCGCACCGCGTGCCGCCACGGCGTCTTCGGGTACCCCAGCCAGTCGGCGTACTCCTCGCCCAGCAGGTGCCGCGACAGCGCGTAGCCCACCACCCTCGCCCGCTCGGCCCGCACCCGCTCCTCGGGGGTGCGCGCCGCCGCCACGCCGCTGTCGAGCAGCGCGTGCGCGAGCGCCCGGGAGTCGTCGTCGGGCGGGGCCTGCGTGGTGGAGAGAAGCTCCCAGAGCGCCTTGCCCTCGGCCTCGGTGGTGCACCGCAGCTCGTCGTCGACCCCGATGAGATAACCGCCATAACGCCAGAGGTGCATGAAGTCCGCGCGCTCGTCGGCGGTCATCTGGAAGCCCATCTTGTCGAGGCCATCCAATACGATGTACGAAAAGAGCAGGGCCGTACCGCTCATGTCGTATTGGTTGATGGGAACGCCCCAGGCCGCGGCGTTCCACCGGGGCGAGCGGGCGAGCATCTGGCGCACGGTGGCGTGCACCAGGCGCACCTTCACCATGGCCTTGAAGCCGTCGCCGAAGCGGCCCATTCCGCCGGGGCTCGACACCGCCTGCACGAAGCGGCCGGTCTCGGCGAGGCGCCGCGGCGCGTCTTGCGAGAGGCGCCCGGAGAAGGCCAGGGGCTTGTTGCCGCCCGGGGAGCAGTAGCCCGCGACCAGGGAGTAGGCGCCCAGCACCATGCCGCCCAGCAGCCCCGCGCGCAGGAAGGCCGCGCCGCCGCGGTCGAGCCGCGCGGGGTCGACCCAGAAGGGCACCCGGTCGAGCTGCGCGAAGAGGGCCCGCAGGGCGTCGGGGGCTTCGGGGACGGCGTCGATGCCGGCGTCGAGGGCCGTGTCGACCATGGCCTGGCGGACGTCCTTCGGGTGCGCGGCGAGAGCGAGCACGGCCGCGTCGGCCAGGGGGTCGCCCTCGAGCAGGAAGGACCCGAGCCGGTCGACCCGGGCGCCGTAGCGCTCGCGGGCCTGATCGAGGTGCAGATAGCGGGAGGGGAACTTCATCACTGGGCCAACGGGAGGCTGTTATGGGCCGCGGGGAGGCGCAAGACAACCGCGACGAGACCCCGCGGGCCTTGGTATAGGCAGGGCCATGTCGCAGATGAACGATGTGCTCGTCGTGGGCGCCGGGCTCGCGGGCCTGACGGCCGCCGAGGCGCTGGTCGCCGGGGGGGCGTCGGTGACGGTGCTCGAGGCCCGCCCCCGGGTCGGCGGGCGCACCGAGCTCATGGACTTCGAGGGCGCTCCCTTCGACCTCGGCGCGCAGTGGATCGGCCCCACCCAGCACCGGATGAACGCCCTGGCGAAGCGCTTCGGGATGGCGACCTTCAAGACCTTCCACGAGGGCGAGCGGCGGATGTGGATGGGGGGAAAGATGCGGCGCTGGAAGGGGCGCATCCCCAACCTGTCGCCCGTCGAGCTCGTCGAGATGCAGCTCTCGGTGTGGAAGCTCGATCGCCTCGCCGACAAGGTGCCCGTGGAGGCGCCGTGGACGATGGACGACGCGCTCGCGCTCGACCACCGCTCGCTCGCCTCGTGGCGCGACGCCCAGCTGCACACCCGGCGCGCCCGCGACCTCTTCGACATCTCCGTGCGCACCGTGCTCGGGGTCGAGCCCGCGGAGGTGTCGGCGCTGTGGTTCTTGTTCTACATGCGCAGCGGGGAGAACTTCCTCTCGCACACGGAGATCGACGGCGGCTCGCAGGAGTCGCGGCTCGTCGACGGCGCCGGGGCCTTCGCGCAGCGCCTCGCGCAGGGCCTCGACGGGCGCATCGTGCTCGACGCCCCGGTGCGCGCCGTCGCCCAGACCGACGACGGGGTGGTGGTCACCACCGACCGGGGCGAGCACCGGGCGCGCTACGCGGCGCTGTGCGTGCCGCCGTCGCTGCTGCCGTTGGTGCGCTTCGACCCGGCGCCGGAGCCCGCGCGCGCCCGGCTCTGGGGGCGCATGCCCATGGGCGCCACGGTGAAGGTCACGGCGGTGTACGAGCGGGCGTTCTGGCGCGAGCAGGGCGTGGCGGGCGAGCTGGTGTCGGACGAAGGCCCCGTGAGCTACGTGGTCGACAGCAGCAGCCACGACGGCAAGGTGGCGTCGCTCCTGTGCTTCGTGGTGGGGCGGCACGCGCGCACCTGGTCGATGACCCCGAAGGCCGAGCGGCTCGATCAGGTGCGGGCGCAGCTCGGCAAGTGGTTCGGCGAGCCGGGGGGTAAGCCCCGCGCGATGGTCGAGAAGGACTGGGCGGAGGACCCTTGGACGGGCGGCTGCCCGGTGTGCAACCCGGTGCCGACGACGCTCTCCGTCGAGGGGAGCTTCCTGCGCAAGCCGATGGGGCGGGTGCACTTCGCGGGCACCGAGACGGCCACGGCGTGGGCGGGATACATGGAGGGCGCCGTGCAGAGCGGCGAGCGGGCGGCGGCGGAGATTCAAGCGAGGCTGCGGGCGCCCGCATGAAGCGGCGATGGGTCGAGCGCGCCGCGGGCGGGGCGCTGCTGCTGGCGTGGACGGCCTTCTCGTGGGCGGGGCTGAAGACCGACGCGCACGACGCGCTGCTCCCCCAGGGCCTCGCGGCGCTGGCCGTGGCGGTGGCCGCGGGGGTGCTCATCCCCCGGGCGGGGGAGATGTTCCGCCGGGCGGTGCTGGCGCTGCCGGCGTGGGTCTTCGTGGCGGTGGCCGCGGTGGTCAGCGGCGCCGTGACGGCGTGGCTCTGGCGGGGCGTGATGCACGGCCAGGTGATCTCCGGCGACGCGTGCATCTACATCCTGCAAGGGAGGGCGCTGGGGCACCTCGACCTGGCCATCCCGGTGTCGGCGCCGCGGCTGGCGTCGTCGGTGAAGTTCCTGGTGGAGGGGCGCGACGGGCGCTTCCACAGCGTGTTCGTGCCGGGCTATCCCTTGTTCCTGGCGCCCTTCGTGCGCCTCGGGGTGCCGTGGCTGTCGGGCATGGTGGTGGGCGCCGCGCTGGCCGTCGCGCAGTACCTCCTCGCCCGCGCGGTCACCCGCGAAGAGTTCACCGCGCGGCTCTCGCTTCTGCTGGTGATGCCCACCTTCGCGCGCGCCGTCGAGACCTCCGACCTGCTCTCGCACGCCTTCGTCGGCACCCTCAGCGCCTTCGCCGTGGCGCTCGCCCTCGGGCTGCGCGCGGCGCCCCACTGGCGGCGCGCGGCGCTGCTGGGCGTGTGCGTGGGGTGGGTCTTCTCGGCGCGCATGCTCGACGGCTTCGTGCTGGCCGCGGTGGTGACGGCGGCGCTCGGGGGCGCGGTCGTCGCGCGGCGCTTTCCGTGGAAGCTCATCGGGGTCGGGGTGCTCGCAGGCCTGCCCTTCATCGTGATGGTGGGGGTGCAGCAGCACGGGGCCACCGGGGATTTCCGCAAGGCCGCGGTGCTGGAGTACGCCAACCGATCGGACCACCCGCGCGGCTGCCTGCGCCTGGGCTTCGGCCGGGAGATCGGGTGCTCGTTGGAGCACCCCGGCGAGCGCCGCTCCTTCGGGCCCGACGGGTACACGCCCGACGATGCGTTTCGCATCGTGTCCGAGCGCACCGGGCTCTTCGGCCAGGAGAACTTCTTCGGCGCCTGGATCGCCGTGCTGGCCTTCCTCGGGGTGGTGGTGTTCCCCTCGACGGAGGCCCTGGTGGCGGCGCTCTACGCGGTGGGACTCACCACGGCGTATGGGTTGTTCTATTACGGCAACGGGATCGTGCACGGGGCGCGGCACGTCTTCCCGGCGATGCCCTTCGTGGCGGCGCTGCTGGCGCGGGCCCTGGGCGAGGCGGGGGCGGCCGCGGCGCGGCGGCGGTGGTCCCGGGAGCAGTGGCAGGGCGCGCTGGCGCTGGGGTATTTCGCGTTGGGCGCGGTGTTCGTCCCGGGCATGTGGCGCGAGGGGCGGCGCAAGGTGAAGCGGGTGGCCGACCCGCGCATCGCCATCCGTCCGCTGATGGCGCGGGAGCACATCACCCGGGGCATCGTGTTGATCCCCGATGTGCACTCGTACCTCGAGGCGCTCGACCCCTGGACCGACGGTCGCGAGCGGGTGCTGGTGTACTCCGACAACGCGGGCGAGGCCGACCTGCGGCGCCACCACCCCGAGCTCCGGGTGTTCATGGTGATCGACGAGCGCACCGTGCTGCGGGTGGGCTCGAGCGCGCCGGGGCCGGGGCTGCGGCTGGAGATGGAGCTCGCGTGGCCGTCGCTCCAGCGCCCCATCGGGCTGAGCGCGGGGATCATCCACACGCTGGAGTGCTGCCTCATCCCGACGAGCGGGCAGCGGGCGCTGCGGGTCTTCGCGGTGGAGCCCGGCGGCCGGCTGGGGGTCCCCTTCGACCTGGCCTACCCGGGCCGCTACCGCTTCCGGATGAACGGCGTGGTGGGGGTCGACCAGGGGCGCTTCCAGCTCTCCGTCGACGGCCACGGGCTGACGGTGTGGGAGGGCTACGCGCCGCGGCCCGCGCCCGCGCAGGGCGAGTGGTCCGCGCCCTACGAGCTGACCGCGGGGCGGCACTGGCTGGTGGCGAGGGCGCTGCGGCGCGACCCCGCGAGCCGGGGCGACGACGCGATGTTCGATGTCTTCGAGGGGGAGCTGGTGACCGGGGAGTGAGGGGCGCCCGCATCAGCTCCGCGGACGCTGCCGGTAACCGAGAAGGACGCACCGGAATAGACCCGCACCGTCGCCATCGACGAAGGTGTAGTCATACCCGATGCGCATGTTTTCGGGCAGGGCGGCGCCCTTCGCCACGAGCACGCGCGCGGCCTCGAGGCCGATGCCGGAGTCGGCGCCTTTGATGACGACGACGCGACAGGTCTGGTCGGGAATCTGTGCAGTGGTCCACGAGCCCGGCGAAGTCGTGTGCGCCTGGACGCGTCGCGAACCGACGCGCTACCGTCACCCTGTGATCTTCCCGACGCCGGACGACCGCCTCGTCGACGCACGGGGGCGCCTCACCTTCCTCTGGGACGTCGACATCACGCGGGAGGAATTCGAGGAGCACCTCCGCGACCCCGACCCGCTGGTGCGGGGTTACTGGATCGGCAAGCTCCTCCGGCAGGCGAAGCCCGATGACGTGCCGAGGTTCGTGCGGGTGCCCGACCTCGCTGCCGACTGGGCTCACTTCGAGCGCTTCCTCGGCCGGTCGCGAGACATGTGGGCGTGGCTGCTGAAGGTCGGCTGGACGGGTGAGTAGCCTCACGCCGCTGCAGGCTCGTGTCCTCGCGCTGCTCGCGGGAATCACACCCCCTTGGACGCTCACCGGCGGCGGCGCGCTTGCGGGTTTCCACCTCGGACATCGAACGACGCGGGACCTCGACCTGTTCTGGCACGGTGCCCGTGCCCTCGATCACAACGCGGATGAGGTGGCCCGTCGACTCGTCGCGGCCGGCCTGTCCGTCGAGGTGGAGCGCACCGCTCCCGCCTTCCGACGCTTGCGGGTGGCCGACGCCTCGGAGGTGCTGCTCATCGATCTCGTCGCCGACCCTGTGGCGGTGATCGAGGAACCCCAACCGCAGGACATCGACGGCGTGCAGATCCTCGTCGACACGCCGCACGAGATCCTCGTGAACAAGCTGACGACGCTGCTCTCCCGCTCGGAGCTGCGTGACCTCGTCGACGTCAGGGCGCTGGTCGAGGCGGGGGGCGACCTCGAGCGCGCGATCAAGGACGCCCCCCGCAAGGATGGTGGCTTCTCGGGGCCGACGCTCTCGTGGCTGCTGGGGCAGCTCCCGCTGGAGCAACTGGGCGCGACCGCGGAGCTCGTGGCCTTCCGCGACACGCTGTTGAAGCGCCTCCTCGCTGGCCCCACAGGGTAGGAGCGAGAGACGGGCGCGACCGCGGGGGCGCCCGATGTCTTCACGCTGCACTTCCGGCACCTCCCGGTGGGCGGCTCGAACACCCGGACCACCGCCTTCACCGGCGCACAGACCGTCACAGGGACGACGACGGGATCGAGTGCGATCAACTCCTCGCCTGGTTCGCCGTTCTTGGCGGCTGCCACCGCCGGAGCGAACCCGCACCCTTGAATTGTCCGACGGGTACCGCCGCCTGGGATGGCGGTTGTCGAACCACCTCGGATGCCAGCCTGTTCGACGCCGGACCCCTACCGGATCGGCCGACCGTACCGGACGCCCCGCGACCTGCCCCGCCATGGTCCGATGGTGGGTGGAGGTTGCCCTGGCAACCGCGTGACGTTCCGCGACCCGACGCGTGTGGACCCGGATCGCCGCAGCTTCGCTACTACCATCGCGCCGCGGCCTCGGGATTCTGCTCCGGTACTGGCTGGTTGTCGTTTGGCGCGAGCGGCCTACGCACGGCCTTTCGCGATCCTTCCGCACTCTCGGTGTTGTACTCAACCGACACCGACTCTCGGATCAACATCGGCTGCGCAGTGGATCGCCTCGTCGTGGGAGCGACGCATTTCGACAGCCGCCAGACCGCCCTCTTCCGCTTCGCCGACCCGTGGGCCGTGGGCGAGCGGCTGTGGTCCCTGGACCTCCCGCTCGTCTCTGCGCCCAGCGACCGCTACCGCGGCGGCATCGGGGAGGTCGTCGGCACCGACCGCCTGATCGCCTTCCAGCTCTTCAACCTCAATGACGGCGCCGCGCTCTGGGTTGGAGGCCCCCGCGGCGAAGGCCTTCGCGAGGACGCCGAGTCCGCGGTCCAGTTCCGCGGTCGCACCTTCGAGGGCCTCCAGGCCGACGGCGAGCACCTGGTGATGCTGGTCGAGGGCGAGATCTACCTCTACACCCGCGCGGCCGACGGGACGGGGACACTCGAGAACCTCACCCGCGACACCATCGACCAGTGGTCGCTACCAGACCCCGGCGAGCCCCACGGTCGACCCCGAGACGGCCACGGTCACGGGCACCCGCCGCACGTGTAGCGCGGCGGTCGCGATACCCAATGAGAAGCCCAGCGCGAAGCCCGCGGAGGTGTCCACCCAGGAGTGGGCGCCCGCCGCGACGCGCAGGCTGAGGTTGCCCGCCGCGAGCGCCGTCGTGGCGACGAAGAGTCCGGCGGCCCAGGGGTCGCGCCGTCCCGAGGGGAGCAGCCACATGCCGAGGGAGGCGCCGGAGAGGGCCGCGAGCGGCGCGGTGTGACCCGATGGGAAGGCGCGGCGGTCGTCGGGGGTGGCGCCGTCGCAGGTGGCGGTGGCGTCGTTCCAGGCGCGCGGGCGGCAGACGCCGCCGAGGTTCTTGACCAGCGAGGTGACGCCGAGCGCGAGCGCGGCGGACTCGGTCAGCACCAACGGGGCGCGCAGGGAGTCCCAGCCGCGGGAGCCTCGGACGAGCTCGCCCGCGAGGGAGACGCCGATGGCCCCGAGGCCGCCGAGGCCCAGGATGATGTCGGTGGCGAGGCCGACGCTGCCGTCGCGGTCGCGGTGGCCGAGGCCGTCGAGCGGGGCGACCTGCGTGGACGACGGCGGGGCGAGCACGAAGGTGCCCAGGGCGATGGAGGTCGCCGACACCGCGAGCACGGCGACGTCGGTGGCGCCACCGCCGGGCAGCGCGGTCACGAGGCGGGCGGTGGGGGCGAGCGCGAGCGCGGGCGCGGCGGCCAGGGTGACGACGAAGAACAGCGGGAGCGCGCGGGCAGACACCGTCGGCGCGCAGGGTATCACCCGCGATGGCGCGGCGGGTGGCGGGGCGCAGTTGCTCCCTCGACGGGACGGCCGGTGGCCGATAGGTTCCGGCGCATGGGTCCGTCTGCGCTACGCCTCCACGTCGCTCCGCTCCTCGCCCTCGGGCTGCTCTCGGCCGGATGCGCGACGCGCGGCAGCCTCCTGCAGCCCACCGGCGACGAGGACGCGGGCAACGTTCCCAACGACCTCGGCGACCGCCCCGACCCCCTGGACGACGTCCCCCTGGTCGACCGCCCCGATGTCCCCACCCGCCCCGCGTGCCCGCCGTACGTGGCGCCCGCCCGCCGGGAGCCCTGCGCCGGCCGGCCCGACTGCGGCCTGCCCACCCGCGGGCGCGTCGACGTCCGCGGGGCCACGGCCGCCCTCCAGAACTTCCAGGTGCGCGTGGTGCTGCCCGCCGCCGTGCGCGCGGCCGTCGGCCCGGCCTGCGACCGGCTGGTGTTCCGCACGATGTCCAACGAGTGGGCGCCGCACTGGGTGGCCGACTGCGCGATGGGCCTCGTCTGGGTGCGCGTGCCGGCCATCACCGCGGGCACCACCGTGCTCACCATGCACTACGGCGGCGCCACCGCCGTGCCCGCCGCGCAGAGCTACGACGACACCTTCGACCGGGTGCCCCTCCAGGCCGCCAACCTCCTCGCGGCGTACTCCTTCGACGAGGGGATGGGCTCCCGCACCTGTCCCTCGGGGGGGCTGCAGGCGCCGCCCTTCGACGCGTTCATCCACGAGACGCAGTACGACCTCCCGCAGACCGAGGTGGAGCAGAAGCCCCCGCTCTGGAGCACCGACGCGCCCCTGTCGCTGCTCAACCCGGCCAACACCACCGGGCGCTTCACGCGCAACCAGCACTCGCTCAACTTCCCGCGGCACCCGGTGCTCCCGGCCGCCGGGGTGGCGACGCCCAACCGGCTCATCAACTGGCAGAGCCCCGATGCGCGGCCCTTCAACACCGCCACGCGGCAGCTCTCGCTGGGGCTGTGGGTGTTCGCCGCGTCGCCCGCCAACGCCTTCAACGACAACTTCCAGACGGTGGTCTGCCAGGGGATGCCCGACCTCGCCACCCGCATGGCCGTGATGCCCGACGCGCAGGTGGTCGACAACTCGATCTTCAACCCGTGGGCGATCTTCTTCCGCTCGGACAACGTCGACGACACCTATTTCCAGGGCAACTCGTGCGTCGCGCCGTGCACCAACGTGGACTCCTACGCGCACATCACGACGCGCGAGCCGCTCACGAGCGCGCAGTTCGCGGGCAAGTGGCACTTCATGGCCATCACCGTGGACACCATGACGACGCCGCACGCGACGCGGCGGAGCTTCTACGACGACCGCACGTACGCCTTCCCGGCCGACCTCGACCTCTTCCCCGAGAAGGTCTACTGCCCGATGGGACCGCGGATGTGCCGGTGGCCGCCCGAGGCGCCCATCCAGTACTACCCCGCGCCGGTGGTCATCGGCGCCGACATGAACGACGGCGAGCCGCAGCTCGGACTCGAGGGCCGGGTGGACGACTTCTTCGTGATCAACCGGGCGGCCAGCACGGAGGAGATCCAGGCCTACCGCGAGCGGCGGCAGTACAGCCCGATGCCCATCACCACGATGGTCACGCCGTAGTCACGGCCACGGGAACACCGCGGCCTCGCCGTGCCGCGCCACCATCCGCCGGAGGTTGGCCAGCAGCGCCTGCCGGCGGAGCTCGTAGCCCGTGTAGGCCCGCGACGCGACGAGGTGCACGCTGGCCGCCATCGGGTCGCGGGACACCGACGCGCGGAGCATCTCCGGCGTCGCCCGCTGCACGGCCTCGTACAGGTAGCGCGGCACCCGGCGCACCACGGCGGGGTCGCCCGGGCGGTTGATCACGTCCGGAAACCACCCGGCGTCGTTGTCGCGGAACACCAGGTCGTCGTGCTCGTCGGCGGTGATGTTGCAGCAGTTCCAGCGGTCGTAGTTGGCGGCGAGGTAGTCGAAGACCAGCACCTCGGAGACCTGCCGCGCCCGCTCGCGCGACGCCTCGGGGAGCGGGCGCGCGGGGTTCACCCACGACGACCACTCCCGCCGCGCCGGGGCGAGGTTCATGTTCACCGGGTTGAGCACGGGCATCCACACGCTGGCCGAGCCCAGCACCATCCCCCGGCGGTCGACCACCAGGCCGACGCCGCGGGCGTGGCGGCCGAAGGCGCTCAGGGGCACGCGCTTGCCCACCGTGGGCGGCACCCGGTTGTCGATGCCGAGCAGCCGCGCCAGGTGATACGAGGTCACCTCGCGGCGCCAGAAGGTCTCCTGGCCGGGGCGCTCGGGCTGGAAGCTGACCTCGACGCCGTCGCCGAGGTCCATGTGGAAGACGAAGAGGGTGCTGTGGAAGCGCTCCAGGGTGCGCACCACCGGGCGCTCGGACATCAGCCGTAGCCACTCGTCCTCGCTGCGCCCGCGGAACATCCGCACGCGCTCCCCCGAGGCCGCAGCAGGGCTGGCCGCGGGGGTCGGCGGGTCGGCCGGGGCCGCCGCGGCGGGCACGTCGAGCGCGGCCACCTGCGGCGGGGTCGAGGGGTCGGGCGCGGCGGCGTCGAGGACGGCCGCAGGCCGCGGCGGGCCGGGCGGACGGACCGGCAGAGGGGACGGCGAGGCGCAGGCGGAGAGGGCTGCGACGAGGCCGCCGAGGGCCGGGAGGAGGAGACGGTTCATGCGTGGCGGAGGTTGTGTCAGGCCGTCGGCCCAGTGCAAGGAACGGCCACGACGACTGACAGTGTGGGCGGGAGCTGCCCCTCCCTCGCGGTCGGGGTCTGGCTCGGGTCGCGGACGGCGCCGCGGTCGTACTCCGAGCTCGAGACGGATTCCGGCGCGCTTGGAAAGGCCACCGAGGTGGTGTTCACTCCGGCGGCCCTGCGGGTGTCCTCGCCGGCCCACCTCCCCCCCCCCTACGACACGAGGCTCGAAGCTCCCCGATGACCGAACGATACGACCGCCTCCTGGGCGCGCTCCGCGAGGTGGCGCTGGTGAACTCGGTGTTCTTCGTCGTCGAGTGGGACGAGCAGGTGATGATGCCGCCCGGCGGCGCCGCGCACCGCGCCGAGCAGAAGGCCTGGCTGGCCCGCACCGCGCACACCCGGCAGACCTCCGCGGAGTTTGGCGACACCCTCGCCGAGGCCGAGCGCGAGCAGGCCGGCGCCGCGGATGACAGCGAGGAGCGGGCCGTGCTGCGCCAGGCGCGCCGGGCCTACGACCGGGCGGTGAAGCTCCCGGGCGCGCTCGTCGAGGAGCTCACCCGCACCACGGCGCACGCCCACCACGCGTGGGTCGAGGCCCGGAAGGACAACGCCCCGGCGAGGTTCGCCCCGTGGCTCTCGAAGATCGTCGCCCTGAAGCAGCAGCAGGCGGCCTGCCTCGCGGCGCCCGGGCAGCGCGCCTACGACGTGCTGGTCGACGAGTTCGAGCCGGGCGAGACCGCCGCGCACCTCGACGAGATCTTCGGCGCCCTCCGGGCCCCGCTGGTCGAGCTCGTGGGCCGGGTGATGGGCTCCGGGCGCACCGTGCCGGGCGAGCTGCTGGCGCGCGACTTCCCCGTCGACGCGCAGGAGGCCCTCGGGCGCGAGGCGGCGCGGGCCCTCGGCTACGACTTCACCCGCGGGCGCCTCGACGTGAGCGTGCACCCCTTCTCCATCTCCCTGGGCCCCGGGGACTCGCGCATCACCACGCGCTACCACGCCAACCGCTTCAGCGACGCCTTCTTCGGGGTGCTGCACGAGACCGGGCACGCCCTCTACGAGCAGGGCCTCCCCGGCGAGCGCTACGGCACGCCCCTCGGCGAGGCCGTCTCCCTCGGCGTGCACGAGTCGCAGTCGCGCTTCTGGGAGAACCTCGTCGGCCGGTCGCGGTCGTTCTGGCGCTACTTCTACCCGAAGGCGCAGCGGGCCTTCCCGGGCACCCTCGGCGACGTGCGCGAGGACGACTTCGTCGCGGCGGTGAACGTCATCCGCCCGTCGGAGATCCGCGTGGAGTCCGACGAGGCCACGTACAACCTGCACATCCTGCTGCGCTACGAGCTGGAGCAGGCGCTGATGACCGGCGACCTGAAGGCCGACGACGTGCCCGCGGCCTGGAGCGACAAGCTCCACGGCCTCCTCGGGGTGCGCCCCGGCACGGACGACCGCGGGTGCCTCCAGGACGTGCACTGGAGCGGCGGCGCGCTGGGTTACTTCCCCACGTATACCCTCGGAAACCTGTTCTCGGCGCAGCTCTTCGAGGCGGCGGCGCGCGACCTCGGCGACCTCGACGCGGCCTTCGCGCGCGGGGAGTTCGCGCCCCTGCGCGAGTGGCTGCGGGAGAACGTCCACCGCCACGGCCAGCGCTACCTCCCGCGCGACCTCATCGCCCGCGCCACCGGGGCCCCGCCCTCGGTCGAGCCCCTGCTCGCCCACCTCCGGCGCAAGGCCCACGAGTACTACGGGGTGTAAGGCCCCCCCCGCATCCGGATGACACCCGCCGGGCGTTGTTGTCACCGTGGAGTTCGGGAGCGCGTACCCTCGCGGACGTTCGACACCCTGGTCGACCCGCCCGCCGCCGCCGACCGCGGCGCCGTGGGCGCGCGGTCGGCGGTCGCGGGCGTGTTCGGGATGGCCTTCGGGCGGCTGCAGCGGGTGGGCGTGGCGTAGGGCCAGCGGGAGTTCGCGACCGGGCGCCCCGGTCACTCCCGCGCGGTGGCGTCTTCGAGCAGCAGCACGCCCAGCGTGAGGGCCACCGCGCGCAGCGCGTCGACCGAGCCCGCGGCGGTGGGCGCCCCGAAGCCCGCGAGCAGCACCGCGACCCAGCCCAACGCCCGGCGCAGCCCGGCGCCGCGGTCGACGCGCTGGGTCGAGAGCGACACCATCGCGGCGGTCACGAGCCCGCTGAAGAGCAGGGTGTACGCCGCCACCGCGAGCCGCGTCGGGTGCGCCACGACCGAGCCGCCCACGAGGTCGAAGCGCGCGCCGAAGGCCTGCTGCGCGATGAGCGCCGTGCTGCGCGGCAGGTTGATGGGGAGCGTTCCGGTGACCAGCGTGAGCGCCGCGGGCAGCGCCGTGAAGGGCAGCACCCGCGCGAAGCCCACCCTGCGCACGGCCGCCACGAAGGCGGCGACGACGGCCGCGGCCACGCCCGCGAAGGCGACGGCCTCGGCGAAGGCCCCGAAGCGGTCGAGGCCCCGGGCGGTCGCCGAGCCCGTCGGGAAGGCCAGGCGCATCGGCGGACCGAAGAGCTCGCAGAGCTCGCCCACCGCCAACAGCACCAGCGGGAGGGCGTGCAGCCGGGCCCCGCGGGTGAGCAGCGCGCGCACCGCGCCGATGCCGCAGGCCATGAGGAGCGTGACCGCCGTGCCCAGGATGGTGAAGCTCTGGAGGCGCCGCGAGGGCTCGCCCAGCATCGCCGCCACGACGAACACCGACATCGGCAGCAGCAGCAGCGCCCGCAGCGCGCGCACCACGACCGGGAGCGGCGACGACCAGACCACCCGCTGCGCCGCGATGAGCCCGAGCAGGGCGCCCGCGACGACCGCGAAGATGCCCGCCCACGCCACCGCGGGCCGGTCCCGCGCCACCTGCTGGAACATCCGCGTCGCCACGAAGCCTGCGGCGAGCAGCACCACCGCGAAGCCCGCGGGGAAGATGTCCAGCGGCGGCCCGTCGGGGTGCGCCGCCACGACCGGCGCCGGTGCCTCGACGGGCTCGCTCACGCGGCCACCGCCTTGCGCAGGCGGCGCAGGTAGCTCCGGGCCACGGACTCCGGATCGAGGCGCAGGGTCTTGGCGAGTTCGATCACGAAGCCGCGGGTGTACACCGCCGGGGGCAGCACCTTGTAGTCCTCCTCTTCGAGCGCGCGCAGGTGGTGCATCGGGATGCGGGTGCGCGTCGACACGTCGCGCAGCTCGATGCCCCGCGCCTCCCGCAGCGACCGCAGGAACTCCCCGCTGTACTCCGTGTCCGTGGTGATCTCGGGCTCCGGGCCCTTCGGGGCGGGGGCCTCTTCGGGCTCCTCGAGGGCGACGCCGCCGTGGCCCGCGAAGGGGTCCGACGGCGCGACGGAGAGGTCGTAGGGGCGCCGCCGCGATGGGTCGAGCAGCACGTCCCGGGCCTCCTCGATGCGTGCCACCATGTTCGACACCTCCTCCTCGGTGAGCAGCCCGGAGAGCGCGAGGCTGTCCGCCGCGTAGATCTCCCTCGCCCGGCGGTACGCCCGGCGCACCTCCTCGTCGCTGGCCCCGCGGTCGAGCGCGAGGGCCTCGTAGTGCGACGGGGCCGCCGGCAGGCCCGCCTCGCCGATGGCGGTGGGCGGCCGCATCGTGTCGGGCGACAGCAGCCGCCGGGCGATGCGCTCGAGGTTGCGGCTGGCCTTCGCCGCGGGGCTGTCGATCAACAACGGCCGCCGCCGCCGGGCCGCCATGTACACCGCGTCGTCGAACTCCACCCCCCCGACGGACTCCACCGCGCCCACCAGCGGGCGCACCGCCACCCGGGCCATCGCCTCGCCGAGGTCGAGGTCGGCCCGGGAGCGCGACTGGTTCACCACCAGGCGCACCCGAAGCGCCGCGGCCTCCTCCCAGGCCACCGCGGCGATCTCCGCGGAGCGCGCGGCCAGCATCCGCGCGAGCTGCGCCGGCACCGGGGGACCGCCGGCCTCGACCAGCAGCGCCCGCAGCAGCTCGAGGCCCACGTCGTCGCCGAGGTCGAGCAGCCGGCGGCGCATCCGCCGGGCGTAGGCGTGACGCACGAAGCGGTACACCGCCTCGACGGCCACGGGCTCCGGGGTGCACACGGTGAGCATCACGTCGGCGGAGAGCATCCCGTCGACCACGCGCGGCGACACGCCGCCGCCCAGGTCGAGCACGCAGACGTCCGCCTCCGAGGCCCGGAGCAGCGAGCGAGGGTCGCTCGTCGCCCGCGCCCGGTGGGGGCCGAGCTCGCTGCTCACCTCCAGCAGCCGCACGTTGGGCACCACCGTCTCGTGGCCGCGCGCCACGAAGCTGGAGGGCAGCCACGGCGGGGCCGAGCCGACCTCCGGCGCCACGCCGAAGCAGCGGCCCAGGGTGGCGGCGCGCGGCGCGGCGTCGACCAGCAGCACCTTGCGCCCGAGCTGCGCCAGGAAGGTCGCCACGCTCACCGCCACCAGCGAGTGGCCGACCCCCCCTTTGGCCCCGCCGACGGCGATGACCCGAGGGATCCCGTGGGGGTTGGGGTTCTCGATCACGCGGCGGTCATACCATGGCCGCGGGGGCTGTCAGCGCCACCGTTCGCAGCGCAGGAGATCGTCGGTGGTGAGGGTGAACCCGTCGTTCTCGGCGCACACGGCCACCCCCAGGAGAACGCACTCCTCGCCGTGGGCGTCCGCGAGGCGCAGGTCGCGCGGGGCGCAGCCGTCGAGGCGCAGCGTGCGGTCCTGGCCGGCGCGCAGGGGCTCCGGGGCCATGGCGTCCGGGCCCCACGGGCGCCGCGGCGACGCCCGCACGCGGAGCCCTTGCACGTCGAAGCGCGACCGGTTGCGCACCGTCACCGCCAACCCCGGGGCCTCGCGCGCGGAGCTCCCCCGCACCCGCGTCGGGGCCGCGGCGCACCCGCCCACCAGCCCGAGGCACCCCAGCACCGCCGCTCGCGTCACCATCACGGCGGCGACTCTACTTCGCCGCCTGGGATTCGGAGTAGGTGGTGCGCATCTCATGGGTCGGGCTCTGGGTACGTTGCGGCGGCGGGCGGGTACGTTGCGGCGGCCCGTGGGGCCGTTGCGCCGCCGCGGAACTACGCCGTGGCGGTCTTCCTGGCGGTCTTGATGTTCAGCACGCGCAGCAGCGTGGGCGACAGGGCGAGCATCAGCGCGGTCACGCCGTCTGCGCGGCCCTCGGCGAGGTCGTCCCAGAGCGGGCGCATCGCGAACTGGAGGCGCCCCTCGGCGAGGTTGACGGCCGGGGAGTCCCGGTCGATCTGCTGCGCGGCCGCGCGCTGCGCGACGAGGCCGTCGAGGGTGTCGGCGCGCTGCGGTTCTCGCGCGTCGGGCCCGGCGACGAGGCCCCGCGAGCGGACGCGTAGGCGCGCACCCTGCCCGCTTCGCCACGCACGCGGAGCACGCCGCGCGCTTCGGTGCGCGCCCGGTGCGCGAGTCGCGTGCGTGAGTCGCGTGCGCGGCGCAGTCGCATCGGTCGTGGGCCGAAGCACGACGCGTGCGTAGAGCCGCCGGGCGGAGGATTCACGAATGGAAGCGATGCACGCCGAACACGGGCCCGATGATGCGCACGACCACGCGGAGGAGCGGGTCGAGCGCTGGGTCCCCGGGCCGCAGGTGGCGTCGGTGCGGTGGATGTTCATGATGCCCATCACCATGGCCGTCGTCGCGACCCTCGTCGCCGGGACCGGCCTGACCTCGCACTGACCTCCGCGCGCCGCGGTGATACCGTCGCGCGCCGTGCGCAGCTCCCTGTGTCTCGCGATGCTCGTCGCCGCCTGCGCCCACCGCGCGCCCGCGCCGCAACCCGCGCCCCAGCCCCACGCACCGCCCGCCGCGCGCGCGCCCGGCGCGTCGGCCCCGCGCCGCGCGCTGCGCCGCCGCGAGCCCGAGGCCGCGCCCGCCGAGTTCGCCGCGCGCACGCGCGAGGTCGACGTCGACCGCGACGGCCGCCCCGACCGCGCGCTGCGGTACCCAGACCTACCGCCCATCGGCGACTGGCGGGTCGACTTCGCCGACGTGCCCCTCGCGGTGATCGCGCACCGCCTCGCCGACGGCCGCTACGCCCTCGACGACGCGGTCACCCGCGCGAGCCTGCGCGCGCTGTGCCCCGGGGCGCTCCCGGCCGTGTCGCCGCACGCTTCGACGGAGGCCGCGCCCGCCGCGAGCGAGCGCCGCGCCCACGCGCAGATGCTCTTTCTCGAAGGCCTGTGCCGCCGCGTGTGGGGGGCCTCCGCCGACGACGCCGCCGCGGCCGCGCGCGCCTCCGCCCGCGACGCCTCGGCGGGCCTCTTCGACGCCGCGATGGTCGACGCCGTGGCCGACGCGCTGCGGGCGTACCCGGTGCCGCTCGAGCTCGACGCGCGCCCCGCCGAGGCCCTCGCGCGCGTGTCCGTGGCCACGCCCGCGCAGGTGGCTCCGACGCCTGCTCCCGACGCGCGCTGCGCCGCCGCGCGGCGCGCCAACGACGTCCTGCGGCAGCGCGCCAACCGCGCGGCGCTGCCCGACATCGACGACATGCCCGTCATGCTCACGCCCGGCGACCGCGCGGAGTGCCTCGCCACCGCGCGCGGCGTGTGGTCGGTGCAGCTCCGCGGGCACCACGTCACGCGCACCCCCGACGGCGTGACCCTCGAGGCGAGCGCCGAGCTCGTGTGGCGCCCCGCGGCGGGCGTCGCGCCGGCGCCGTTGCGTCCGCCCTTCGCGCTCTCGGCCACCGCGTTCACGCAGGAGTGGGCGAGCCTCGCGGCCGCGAGCGACTACGACGGCGACGGCCTGCCCGAGGCGGTGGTGCGCCGCAGCGTGTGGGAGCACGAGAGCGCGGGCAGCGAGCGCCTCGCGGTGTACACCGCGCGCGACGGCCGCGTGCAGCCCTACGCCCCCGCGGCGGCCTACGGCGAGGCGCGCGAAACCGTCGACGCCGACCGCGACGGGCGGGTCGACCTGGTGCTCCCGTCGCCGTGGACGGTCACCGACGCGTGCGGCCTCGACGGCATCGAGCACACCGGCCCCGCGCTCCTCGCGCACGCGCTCCCCGACGGCACCTTCTCGACCACCGACGCCGTGGCTCGCGCGTGGGCCCTCGCCGGGTGCCACCGCGGATCCAACGAAGACGGCGAGCAGGCCGACGTGATCGACGTGGCGTGCGCGCGCATCCGCGGAATGGGCGCGGAAGACACCGTGGCCGCCCTGCGGGCGCGCTGGCCCGCGGGGCCGCTGTGCCTCACGCCGGAGATGACGCAGGGGCTGTGCCTCTCGTTTCCGAGGCTCGCCGCGATGGCGCTCGTCGACCCGCCCTTCGCGCCCGTGCGCGAGGGCGACGTGGCTCCGCTGCCCTGATCTCCCGCGCGCCGCGCGCGGCAGTGGAGCCCGCGGAGAGGTTGGCCATGAGCTCGTCGGAGAGCCCGGCGCGGAGGCGTCCGATGAGCCCGCGCGTGGTGGCGCGGAGGGCGCCAACGTCAGCGCGTGATCCCGGGGCGGCGTCGGCGCGGGCCGCGAGGACCGAGAGCGACGTTCGGAGGTACGCTGGCCGGGCATGGGCGACGAGCGCGACACGAAGGAGGGCGGGACCGGCGACGACGCGACGACGCTGCCGCTGGTGAACGAGGACGGCGTCGACCTGACGCTGATCCGGTGGTCGCTGGGGCTGACTGCGACCGAGCGCCTCTGGGTGTTGGAAGGTCACATGGAGTTCGCGGAGATGGTTCGGACCGCGCGGCGCGACGCGGCTCGTTGAGCTCCTCGGCGTGCTCGTGCGGCACGAGGTGGAGTTCGTGGTGGTGGCTGGCGTGGCCGCGGTCATCCATGGCGCGCCGATCACGACGTCCGACCTCGACATCATCGAGCACGAGGAGAACCCGACCTGCGGCGCGCGATGTGCCGGAGCGCGCGGAGTATCACCAGCGCCTCGGTGCGCTCAGCGTACTCGCGCGACCACGAAAGCGTCACCGACGCGAGCGAGACGTAGGGGTCGTGCGTGAGGATCTCTGCGCTCTCGGCGCGAAACGCGCTGGGCTGCTCGCTGCGGTGGGCCGCGTTGAGGGTGCGCTGGAGTTCGCCCATCACCCAGGCGATCTTCGCCGGGTCGGGCCCCAACGTGCCGAAGTCGCTCTCGTAGTGCTCGGCGAGGGCGACGATCTCCTCACCGGCTTCGATGGCCTCGGCGCGGTTGTCTTCGGAGAGGTGTCGCAGTCGACGGCTGCGCTCCTCGGGCGGGACTTAGGTGCTCCAACGCGGCACCCTCCCTGGCGCGGATCCGCCCGAGGCGACAGATCATCCATTGGACGAAGCTGCTTCGCAGGAGGCCGGACGCGATACGTTGCGTCCCGCAACCGCCCGATGAGCCTCCCAGAACCCCCGCCGAAGCCGCGCCCCGCACTGGACCGATTCGCTGGGAATCAAGTGATTTTGGTGCAGCCGCCCTGAATTTCCCCATAGGCGTTCTGGACTGACGACATCGCGGAGGCTCCGCAGCTTCGTCCAACCACGCCTTGGCGAAGCGCCCGACGCCTCTTCGTCGGCCGTCACCCGCCAGCGGTGGCGCTCCGCCAAACCGCTACGCCTTCCTGGACACGCCGACGCCGCCCTACATCATCGTCTGTGACGTTGTGTGGGGCGCGCTGCTTCGGGCGCTGGCGCTGGCGGGGGCAAACTGGCGAGAAGGCCGACTGCGGCGCAGGACTCTCCTATCACTGTCACCGCTTCTCCGGCCTGTGTGTAGCAATTCAGCCTTTGTGCAGGCTGTGGGGGCGGGGGCGAGTCGCGGTAACCAGCGTCGGCGCAGTGCGCCTGCGTCGTCGTAACGGGATCACCCGATAGGGTGAAGCAATGCAATGTTTCTGGCGATGGAGAGCCGTCGCGGCGTTCAAACAGCCCAGCGGCGGCGCAACTCGCGGCCCGACTCGGTGTGGGCATCCCCTCGCGTGTATAGCAGCGCAGGGGCAACGCATGCGCAGGCGCACTAGCAACAGTCGCCGCTGAGTCAGGCGCTTGCCTCACGAATAATATATCCATGCAGTTTAAGCCGTTCTGATGAATCGGTCCTTGGTAAATAAACCCTTGCGACAAAAGCATCGTCAGTCTGGAATTCCTCATATCTGGCGCCGTTCCGTCGTGACGACAAAACTCCTCAATATGATGATTGAGGTCCATCGTCTGAAGTAGGATACTCAGGCCGTGGAGAGCCACACCCAGTCATTACTCGCATCGCACCAGCAATCATGGCGGTAGCAGCCGTCATCAGAATAGACCGCTGGTTCATGTCGATGATTCTAAATAATTCTAGCTGAAGGGAATAGGGGCCATCCGCATAACTTCGCGCGGGCCGCCGTAGGTGCGTCGGCTGCGCGTGTGCACCGCGAGCTCGATCGCCTGGCGACCGACGCGCGCCGCGGCGCGCAAGGGCAAGTGCGTGGTCGACCGCGCCGTCGCGCGGCAGGTGGTGGCCAGCGACGCCACGCGCGAGGAGAGCGATCGATGAGTGGGGGCGACGGCCACGGCAGGGCGTCGGTATCGGCGCTCGGCGGGTCGCCCGAGATCGCCGTGCTCGACGGCCTCGAGCACACGCTGCGAATCGCCATCGCGGTGACGCGGGCGCTCAACCCCGAGCTCGCAGCGCCGTGGTCGGCGGCGTGCCCGCTGCGGGTGAAGGCGGCGACCCTGGTGCTCACGCATGCGGAGTCGCTGCTGTCCGCGCTGGCCTGCTACCGCGAGGTCGTGGACTGCGAGAGTCGCGGTCACGACGACCACGATCTGCCTTTCTGATCTCCCTCACCCTGGCGGCCACTCCCTCATCGCGGTGAGGGGCATCGCCCGACGGCAGTGACTCACCGAGCACTTGAGGTCCATCGGCGCGACGGCGAACGAGTCGCGGTCGGCTCGATGGACATCAAGCGACAGGCGTCGGCGCGCCGCGCCATTGATGCCCATCAGCCAGCCGGTGCGCTACGCCATCAACCAGCGCACCCGGTAACACCCATCCGGGACGCGAGGTGATGGCGCAGGAGTGCCTGCGGGGGCGTGCCGATGGGGGCGACTGGCGGCCCTATCCGCGCACGCGCATGCGCACGGCAGCCTGCTCGCCGTCGCGCGGCGGTGACGTCGAGAGCCTTCCGCGGAGCTGTCGCGCCAGCGCTTGCACGAGTTGAACACCCAGGGAACCCTGCGGCACGGGGAGCACGAAGCCAGGGCCGCTGTCGAGCACGCCGAGTTCGAAGCCTTCCCCGTCAGCCTGGAGCTCGACGGCGATGAGGCATCGACCGTCGGCCCCGCGGCCGTACTTGATGGCATTCGTCAGGAGCTCGTTGAGGATCAGCCCGCACGGGATGGCGTCTTCGAGGGACACCCTCACGGGCGCGAGGCGAAGGGTCAGCTCGCACCGCGGATCGATCGAGGCTCGCAGGTGTTGCGCGAGCGTGCTCGCATACTCGTGGAGCGGAATGTTGCTGAGCTCGTCGCTGCCGTAGAGGATCTGGTGGACGAGCGACATGGCCCGCACGCGATGCGAGCACTCGGTGAGGGCCTCGCGGGCTGCCGGATCGGTGAGGCGATCGGCCTGCATGTTCACGAGGCTCGACACGATCTGGAGGTTGTTCTTCACCCGGTGGTGAACCTCCTGCAGGAGCGTGACCTTTTCATCGAGGGAGTCGCGCAGCGCGGCCTCGAGCCGTCGCCGCTCGCGCAGGTCACGCAGAACGAGGACGGCCGTCTTCGTTCCGTCGGGCAGGTCGGCGATGAGCGGTGACACGGCGGTCTCCGTGGGGATCGTCTCGCCCGACGTGCTCACCGACCGGCGCTCGATCCAAACGGCCGCCCCCCAATCCCTCGTGCCTGCGCGAAAGACCTCGGCGTGCTGCGGAGGGAAGGTCTCGGATTCCGGGAACACGGTCGCGAGGGACCCTGGCGCCTCGCCGAGGAGGGCGCGCGCGCGCTCGTTCGCGGCCAACACGGCGCCCGACTGATCGACGACCAGCGTCGGATCGGGAGAGCGTTCGAAGAGCGCCTCGAAGCGTCGCTGCGCCTGCGTCCGCGTGAAGAACTCGGCGTAGAGTTCCGCGAGTCGCTCGACCATCGCAGGGAGCGCCTGCGTCGCGAGGTAGCGCGATGTGGTGCCCACCTCGATGACCCCGATCACCCCGTGCGACACCATGATCGGCGCCGCGACGTGCGCGTGCACGGGCGTCCCGTGGTCGCCCTCGACGGAGCCCTCGCCCCGCGAGACGTCCCCATCGCCGGGCAGGCGCGCTTGCGTCGTCCCGGCGGCGCGCGTCTGTTCGGCGAAGTGCGGTCGCAGCTCAGCCGCGCCCGACAGCCGTTCATGGTTCGCCACGAGGGTCATCGCGGCGCCCGCGTCCACAACCCTCCACACCCGGGCCATCGCGATGTCGATCTCGTCGGCGAGCGTGCTGACGGTGAGCCGCGAGGCCTCTTCGTCGCTCGCGATGTCGAGCAGGCGCTCGGCGACGCGACGCGCGACGTGGTGCTGCGTCACTTCGAACATCACTGCGAGCACGCGCAGCACCCGGCCTTCGGGGTCGCGCTGCGGGCACAGCGCCATGCGAAACCGAATCTGCTTGCTCGAAGAGCCCCAGTCGATCGCGGCGAGTTGCAGATCGATCGCGAATTCGCGCGTGTGGACGATCTCGCCGGCGTACGCGCGACGGTAGTACTCCACCATGCCCGTGATCACCGAAAACGGGTCCGTGAGGATGTTGAAATGCCCCACGGCGACGTCGGGCGAGGGCAGACCCGTAAATTCGACCATCGCGCGATTGAGCCAGAGGGCGACGCCTTCGTGGTCGTAGAGTTCGAGGCCTACGGGGACGTGTTCGAGCGCTGCGTAGAGAAAGTCGCGTTCCGCTCGGACCGCGCCGAGCTCTCGCTCGAGCTCCGCGACCCTCGCGCGCAACGCGTCTTCGACCGGGCGCGCCGTCTGTGCGCCGCACGCCGGACATGTTTCCAGGTGACGATCGTGGATGAAGTCCGCCATTCGGTGCGCGTCATCAGATCGTCTCGATCTCGCTCGCGTCAAGGACCTCCGTCGGCCCGAGCGGTGCCGCTCGACCCATCCGAACGGTTGCGACCCGCGACTACGGCGCAGGGTTGTTCGCGTCCACGATGCGCGCGTCGCGAGGCGCCTGTCCTCCTGGAGGATGGTCACGATGGCCGGGCGTATCGCCTCGAAGGTGAGCTCGGGGAGCTCGCGGCGCTCGACCACGTTGATGAGCCAGCAGCGGTGGTTGGGCCCCGGGATGACGTCGCTCGTCTGCCCCACCGGCAGGCTGTACGCGAGGCCGCGCCAGGTGGTGGGGAGGAGGTTCCAGCGGAGGAAGCCGAGGTCCCAGGGGCGGCCGGCGGAGTCTGGGAGGACTGCGAAATGGCGCCGCGCGACCTGCTCGAAGGGGGATTAGGCGAACCAACGCGGCACCCTCGCTGGCACGGATCCGCTCCAGTGACCGAAACACCGATGATCCGTCGTACGCCTGCCCGCAAGCATTGGCAGAAGCTCCCGGGACGCTGCCTTGGCCGATTCCAACGCCCCATCTCTCCCCGCTCGCGCTGTCGTTCGACACACCACGGCCCTGACCGACCAGCACATCGCTGGCGGTGTCCCGCCACCCCCTCCTCCATCGCCACTGATCACGGCCCGTCGCGCGCTCGCCTCATCCGCGGCACCTCCGTCGAGACGCCCAGGTGCTCCAGGATGCGCACGATGCCCACCCGCTCGGTGACCGCCGCGATCATCTTCGTCCGTCCATCGCACGCTGGGCACCTCAGCGCGTCGACGCCCCACACCCGCCAGAGCAGCCGCGCCCAGTCGATGCGCGCCCGCTTCGTGGGCGCCTCCCGCCACAGCTCGAGCACACGCCCCGGTGCTTGCACGAGAACGCCACCCGCCGGTCGTGGCCGCACCCCCCGCAGCGCGCTCGCATGAACCCGCACGCGAGCACGCCACACCGAAGAAACGCCTCGAACTCCGCGACGACGTACCCGGGCAGCGAGCGGCCGACCTCCTTCACCTGCTCGGTGAAGGCCGCGAAGTGCTCCCGCACGAGGCCGTGCACCACCCCGTCGCGGATGGGGTCGCGGGCTCCGACGTGGGCATGGACACCGCCATCGGCCATCCCCGCCGCACCGCTTTCTTCGGCCCACTTCGCGCGGGTGCTAGCCTCGCGGCCGTGCGAGACCAACCGCCCGCCGCGCGCAGGGCGCTCCCCCCGGCGCACGAGATCCTCGCCACCGACGAGGCCCGCGCCCTCATCGACGCCCGCGGCCGCCCGGCGGTGACCGACGCCCTGCGGGCGGTGCTCGACGCCCTGCGGGCCGAGCTCCTCGCGGGCGCCCTGCCCCCCGACCGCGCCGCCCTGCGCGCCGAGGCCGAGGCCCGCTTACACCACCAGGTATGGCTCCGCCGCCCACCGGGGCTGCGCCGGGTCATCAACGCCGCGGGCGTGGTGCTGCACACCAACCTCGGGCGGGCGCCGCTCGGGGACGCCGCCCTCGCCGCCGTGACCGCCGCCTGCCGGGGCTACGCCGCGGTGGAGTACGACCTCGACCGCGGGGCGCGCGGGCACCGGGACGCCCTGCTCGCGCCGCTCGCCAACGCCGTGCTCGGGGGCGACGACGCCGTGGTGGTGAACAACTGCGCCGCGGCGGTGCTGCTCGCGGCGACGGCGCTCGCGGCCGGGCGCGAGGTGGTGGTGTCCCGGGGCGAGCTGGTGGAGATCGGCGGGGGGTTTCGCGTGCCCGAGGTGATCGCGTCGTGCGGGGCGCGCCTCGTCGAGGTGGGCACCACCAACAAGACCCGCGCGGCGGACTACGAGCGCGCCCTCGGGCCCGACACCGGCGCCATCCTGGTGGTGCACCGCAGCAACTTCGCGCTGGTGGGCTTCACCGAGCAGGCCCCCCTGGCGGAGCTCGCGGCCCTCGCCCGGGCGCGGGGCGTCCCCCTCCTGGTGGACCTCGGCAGCGGCGCCGGCGGCGACACCCGGGCGCTGGGGCTCGCCGCGCGGGAGCCCCTGGCGCGCGAGTGCGTGGCCGACGGGGCCGACCTGGTGATGGTCTCCGGCGACAAGCTCCTGGGCGGACCGCAGGCTGGACTGATCGTCGGGGGCGCCGCCTGGGTGGCCCGCCTCCGGGCGCACCCGCTGATGCGCGCGCTGCGCCCCGGGCGGCTGGTGATCGCCGCCCTCGAGGCCACGCTCCGGGCCCACGCCGACGGCCGCGCCGCCCGCGACGTGCCCGCCGTGGCGCTGCTCGCCCGCACCGACGCCGAGCTGCGCGCGCTCGCCGAGACCCTGCGCGCGGCCATCGCGGCGGCCGGCTTACCTGATGGGGTAAAAGTCTCCCTCGCGGCGACGGAGGCCCGGGTCGGCGGCGGCACCCTCCCGCTGGAGGTGCTCCGGTCGTGGTCGGTGCGCGTCGACGGGGTGGCACCCGACCCCCTGGCGGCGGCCCTCCGGGGGGGGACCCCCCCCGTCGTGGGGCGCGGGCTCGACGGGGCTTTACACCTGGATGTAAGGTCAGTGCTACCGTGGGAGGTCGATGACCTGGCCGCGGCGGCGACGGCGGCGTTGCACAAAGCGGTGGCGACCGGCGCGCGGCCGGCGCAGTCTACGAGGGCTTAGGGCCATCGTCGCGGAGCGATGGCGTCGGGCGGCGCGTTCGATCAGGCGAATCCTTTCAGAGGTGTTCATGAGCCAGTCGTCCCGGGAGCTGTCGGCGCAGGTTCTTGTGGTCAACCGCAACCTGCAGGCGGTGCACATCACCACCGCGCGTCGGGCCTTCGTGCTGATGTTCACCGACGTCGCGCGCGCCCTCGACCTCGCGTGGGTCTCGCACGATTTCGAGTCCTGGGCCTCGCTGGCGCCGGGGGCCGAGGGGCCCAGCGTGGGCACCAGCCGCGGGCCCCTCAAGGTGCCCCGGGTGGTGCAGCTGGTCACCTACGACCGCATGCCCCGCACCACCATCCGGCTCACCCGCCGCAACATCTTCCTGCGCGACGGGTACACCTGCCAGTACTGCGCGCGCCGCGGCACGCCCCGCGACCTCAACCTCGACCACGTGATGCCCCGCTCCCGCGGCGGCCCCATGACCTGGGAGAACGTCGTGTGCTCGTGCCGGGTGTGCAACCTGAAGAAGGGCGGGCGCACGCCGCCGGAGGCCAACATGCGCCTGCTCCGCCGGCCCATCCGGCCGCGCTGGTCGCCGGTCCTGGCGCTGGCCTTCTCGCCGGGGAGGCCCACCGAGTGGGAGCCCTTCCTGGCCAGCCTTCCGGGCGCGCGCGAGCTCCAGACCCTGTGGGAGCAGGGCCCCGGCGCCCTCGCCGACGCCATGGCCGAGAGTGCGTAGCGGACTTCGCGCGCACGCCACCCGCCGCACGCAGCGCCACTCCGCGCTTGTCCCTGATTTGCACGCCCCCATGAACAGGCTGCATTCTTCGCGGTGATGTCAGACGCACCCGTCTACCGCGCCGACGATCGCTCCCTCCTGCTGCCGTTCTACAAGCGGTGGCTGATCGAGCCCACGCTGCCGTTGATCCCGGCGCGGATACACCCCAACAGCATCACCCACACCGGGCATCTTCTCTGTCTGGGCGCGGCGGCGCTGCTCGTCGCCGCCAACCCGCGGCGCGGCTGGGTGTTCTTCGCCGCGATGCTGCTGCTGCAGGCCTACAACTGGTGCGACAACGCCGACGGGGCGCACGCCCGGCGCACCCGGCAGTCGAGCGCGACGGGGGAATTCCTCGACCACGGGCTCGACCTCCTCAACACCACGTACATCGCGATCATGACCATCTATGTGCTGGGCTCGTCGCCCGAGTACACGGTGATGCTCGCCATCCTCATCCCCGGCGCCGCCGCGATGACCTGCTGGGAGCAGACCGAGACCGGCGTCTTCCGCATGGGGCTGCTCAACCAGATCGAGTCCGTCGCGGTGCTCTCGCTCACCATGATCATCGCCGGGCTCTACGGCACCGACGCGTGGCGCCAGGTGCACCTCGGGCCCGTCACCCTCTGGCAGGCGCTACACCTCTGGCCCATCGCCACCATCCTCTTCGGCAAGGTGCGCGGCCTCCAGCGCGTCGCCTCCGTCGACCGCCCCATCGCCCCGGCCCTCGCCTTCCTCGCGGCCCAGGCCGCCATCGCCTTCGCGGGCGTCCGCGGCGACGTCTCCACCCTCTCGGCGGTCGCCCTCGCCACCGGCGCCAACCTCTTCTTCGGCGCCCGGATGCTCTCGCTCCGGCTGCGCGGCGAGCGCTCGCCGGTCGACCCGATCTTCCTCGTCACCGCCGGCCTCATCGGCGGCATCCCCCTGCTGCGCATGGCCGGCATCGGCATCGACCCCTCCGTCGGCGTCGCGCTCCCCGCCATGGTGGCGGTGGTGCTCGGGCTCTCGTCGATGCGCTACGTGCGCGCCGGCTTCGCGAGCCTCCAGCGCCTCGAACCCTGAACCCACCCCCCCCCCCCCCCCCCCCCCCCCCCCCCACACCCGCCCCCCCCCCCCACCCCCCCCCCCACCCCCCCCTCCACTCCGCCCAACGTGGCCCGCTCCCCCGACGACCCCCGGTGAACCGCGCTGCCCTCATCCGTGGCATCCAGCTGATCGTCGCGCTCACCCTGGCGACCTTCGCGTACCTCCTCTGGCGCGCGGTCGCGGTGAAGCGGGCCGACCTTGCCGAGGGCCTCTCCGACCTGCACCCCCTCTGGATCCTCGTCGCCGTCGGCTTCGCCCTCCAGGAGGGCGTCTGCGGCGGCACGCGGATGTACGTACTGGGCCGGGTGCTCTGCCCGAAGCTCACCTGGCGCACCGCGGTCGCGTCGGAGTTCGTGCTGATGTTCGTCGCGGGCGTCACGCCGGGCCAGCTCGGCGCGCCCGTCGCGCAGGTCGCCACCCTGGTCGAGGGCGGCATGCCCTTCGACGCCATCGCCACCGCCGAACTCCTCACGGCCTTCTGCACCCTGCTCTTCTTCCTGCTCTCGGCCGCGGTGCTCCTCGCCCTGCGCACCCAGGGGCTGCTCGTGGTGCCCGGCGCCGCGGGCCTCGACTGGCTCATGGGCCTGTCCACCGTGGTGTTCGGCAGCGCGCTGCTCTCGCTCATCCTGTGCGTGGTGCACCCGCCTCTCTTGAAGTGGGCCTTCCGCGTCGGCGGCCGCGCCCTCGCGGTGCTGTGGCACCCGCTGCGCCTCGGCCTCGCACGCCTCCCCTGGTTCAAGGGCCTGCGCGAGAGCCCGTCGCTCCAGCGCGGGGTCGTGGGCGAGCGCCTCCAGCGCGCGGTCGACCGGGTGCACGAGGGCTTCATGGTGTACGTCCGGCGCGGGCGCTGGGCGGTGGCGCAGGCCTTCCTGCTCACCGTGGCCTTCTTCTGGGCGCGCTTCTCCGTCGCCTTCTTCATCCTGAAGGGCCTCGGGCTGAGCACCACGCCGCGCAGCTTCGTCGCCGTGGGCCCGGACTTCGCGCAGGTCATCACGGTGCAGTCCCTGCTCAACTTCGCGCTCTACCTCTCGCCCACGCCGGGCGCCTCGGGCATCGCGGAGGCCGGCTCGAACACCCTCATGTCCCCGTGGGTGCCCGCCGCGTACGAGCTGCCCTACCTGGTGCTCTGGCGCATGCTGGCGCTCTTCCTGTGCATGTTCGTCGGCGGGGCGTACGTCTTCCGCTACCTCGGCACCGACGTGCTCGAGCGCCGCGCGAAGGAGGCCGAAGAGGCCCAGCACGCCCTCGACGCAGGCTGTCCATCCCATCCACACACCCCCACGGAATCGTAGTAGGCGACGCCATGACCACGACCAACAACACCAGCTCCACCCCCCCCGGCACCGGCGCGCGCGCCTTCGAGGAAGTGCCGGCGTTCAACATCGAGAAGTTCATCTCGGCGTCGCGGCCGCTCGACCTCTCGGGCATCCGCGTCGAAGACGCCGCGAAGTACCCGCTCTCGCCCAGCGAGGTGCGGGTCATGCGGTACATGCAGGACACGGAGTTCTACACCGTGCACTACATGAAGGCCCTCATGGAGACGCACGCCCTCGCCGACAGCGAGGCCCGGGCCTTCATGGTGTGCTGGGGCTACGAGGAGTGCTTCCACGGCCGGGTGCTCGCGCGCCTCGTGGAGGTCTGCGGCCACGAGCCGTCGCGGCGCTCCATCGAGGAGTTCGCGCGCCCGCGCAAGAGCACCGAGGTCATCCAGGACTTCGGCGGCCGGCTGCTGTCCTTCCTCTCCAAGGACTTCCTCGCCACCCACATGACCTGGGGCGCCATCAACGAGCTCACGGCCATCCACGCGTACAGCCGCCTGGCCGAGCTGTCCGCCAACCCCATCGTCGCCGCGGTGGCGCGGCGCATCGTGAAGGACGAGCGCCGGCACTTCGCGTTCTACTACCAGCAGGGCAAGCGGCGGCTGCAGCACTCGGCCCTGGCCCGGCGCATGGCCACGCTCTCCCTCAAGGCCCTGTGGGAGCCCGTCGGGGGCTCCATGGCCCCGACCGAAGACCGCGACTTCGTGGGCGCGTACCTCTTCGGCGACGAGTCGGGCCGGGCGCGCCTCGCGGAGACCGACGCCACCATCGCGAAGCTGCCGGGCATGGAGTGGTTCAACCTGGTGTCGAAGCACACCAACGAGGGCACGCGCCGCACGATGGCCTCCGGGGTCCCGATGCACCGCCCGGAGCGCCGCGCGGAAGCCGACGCCGCGTAGCTCGATCCCCTCTCATACCAACTGGGTGTCAATCTTTGCCGCTTTGGCGGCCGCCCGTTGGTGGGACACGCCGCGCGTTTGACGCTGGGGTTCGCGCGTTGGCGCTCACCCCAGGCTATCGCACGAGGGCGCCCCCGCAGTCGCGGGGGCTTTCGGACCGACACTCGATGGACCTTCCGGAAGGCCGGGCGGACGAGGCGGGCACACTCGAAGTGATGTTCCTGTTCGAAAGCCCCCGCGACTGCGGGGGCGCCCTCGTGCAATAGCCTGGGGTGAGCGCCAACGCGCGAACCCCAGCGTCAAACGCGCGGCGTGTCCCACCAACAGGCGGCCGCCAAAGCGGCAAGATTGGTATCAATTGAGTATCAATCCCCGATGAGTGCCCGCCCAGCCCCCGCGCCGCGGCCCGCTCGGCGGCCTTCTCCACCCACCGCGGCTCGCGGTCGACCCCGATGACCCACGCGTCGGGCGACAGCTGCTCCCCCAGGAGCATCCCCCAGTGGCCGACGCCGCACCCGACATCGAGCGCCTCGTGCACCGCCCCGAGGCCCCAGCGCTCGCCCAGGAGCTTGAGGTAGTCGCGGTTCCACCAGTGGTCGCGGGTGTCACCGAAGTAGTCGGCCGAGTGCGCGGCCTCTCCCTTGAACTCATTGCCCATCGTCGTTCACCCCCTCGCGACCCGCTGCCCACCGCCCCGTACGCTCACACCCGCTCGATCACCGTCGCCGCCCCGAGGCCCGCGCCCGCGCACATCGCCACCACCCCCACCGCCCGGTCGTCCCGCTCCAGCGCGTCGAGCAGCGTCCCCAGGAGCACCGCCCCCGTCGCCCCCAGCGGGTGGCCCAGCGCGATCGCCCCGCCGTCGACGTTCACCCGGTCGGCGTCGAGCTCCAGCTCGCGCAGGTACCGCAGCACCACCGCGCTGAACGACTCGTTCATCTCGTACCGGTCGACGTCGCCGATGGACATCCCCGCCCTCGCCAGCGCCTTGCGCGTCGCCGGCGCCGGGGCCGTGAGCATCACCACCGGCTCCACGCTCGCGTTGGCGTACGACCGCACCCGCGCCCGCGCCCTCAAGCCATACCGCTCGCCCGCGGCCTTGTGGCCAATGAGCACCAGCGCCGCCCCGTCGACCACGCCCGGCGCGCTCGCCACCGTGTGCACGTGCGCGATCGCCCCCGCCTCGGGGTACCTCCCCAGCGCGATGGCGTCGCCGCCCCGCCGCCCCGCCTCCGCGAAGACCGCCGGCAGGGCCGCCAGCTTCTCCGCCGTCAGCCCCTCCCGGATCCACTCGTCGCGCTCGAGCACCACCGCGCCCGACCCGTCGCGCACCGGCACCAGCGAGCGCGCGAAATGCCCCTCCCGCCGGGCCGCCGAGGCCCGCGCGTGCGAGCGCAGCGCCCACGCGTCGCACTGCGCTCTCGTCACGCCATCCAAGGTGGCGATGAGGTCGGCCGAGACGCCCATGTGCACGAAGCCCGTCGCCCGCGCCACCTCCGGGTCGCTGTACCACGCGCCCTGGTCGGACATCATCGGCACCCGGGACATCGACTCGACGCCGCCCGCCACCACGAGGTCTTCCATGCCCGAGGAGACCTTCGCCGCCGCGAGGTTCACCGCGTCGAGGCCCGACGCGCAGAAGCGGTCGAGGGTCATCCCCGGCACCCGATCGCTCCAACCGGCATAGAGCGCCGCCACCTTGGCGAGGTTGGCCCCCTGCTCGCCCACCTGCGTCACGCAGCCCAGCACGATGTCGTCGATCACCGCCGGGTCGACGCCCGTGCGCGCCGCGAGCTCGCGGTAGAGCCCCGCGAGCAGCGCCACCGGGCGCACCCCCGACAGCCCACCGCCCGCCTTGCCCGCCCCGCGCGGCGTACGGATCGCCTCGTAGATGTACGCGTCCATCACCCGCCGCGGCCGACGATGGTGCACACCGCGGTGGTGCCGCTGCCGCCCAGGTTGAGCGTCGCCACCGTGCGCGCGCCCTCCACCTGGTAGTCGCCCGCCGCGCCGCGCACCTGCTTCGCCGCGTCGAGCACCATGCGAACGCCCGTCGCCCCGATGGGGTGGCCGCCGCCCGTCAGCCCGCCGCCCGCGTTCATCGGGCACCGGCCGCCGCGCGCGACGACGCCCTCCTCGATGGCCCTCCAGCTCTCCCCCGGCGCGGTCATCCCGAAGTGGTCGATGGCCATGTAGTGCGTCGTGGTGAAGCAGTCGTGCGTCTCGATGGCGTCGAGCGCGGCAGGGCCCTCCACCCCCGCCCGCGCGTAGGCGTCCGTGATGGCGCCGCGCACGTGGGGCAGCACGTAGGCCGCGTCGCGGCTCGACGCGATCTTGTCCTTGAAGGACATCCGCCCCGTGCGGTGACCCCACCCCCGCAGCACCGGGACCTCCCCCATCGGGCGCCCCTCCCGCCTCGCCCACCGCTCGGCGAAGCGCGCGGAGGCCAGCAGCACCGCCGCGCCGCCGTCGGTGATCTGACTGCAATCCTGCTTGCGGATGCGCCCCGCTACCACGGGGTTGGCCGCGTCGTCCTCGGTGAAGTTCTTCGGCTCCAGCACCCAGGCCCGGGTCTGCGCGTTGGGGTTGCGCCGCGCGTTGGCGAAGTTGCTCTGCGCCAGCGCCGCGAGGTGCCGGTGCGCGAGGCCATAGCGTCGCTCGTATTCGTCGCCGAGCTCGCTGAAGAGCTGCGGCCACGGGTACTGCACCCCTTCGGTCTCCCGCGGGACGTACGCCGCCGCGCCGAGGTGCTTCGCCGCCGCGTCGCCCTTGAGGTTGCGCATCACCTCCACGCCCAGCACCAGGGCGCAGTCGTAGCGGCCCGACTCGAGGTCGGCCATGGCCGCCATGATGGCCGCGCCGCCCGCCGCGCAGGCCGCCTCGTGCGTCGAGGTGGGCATTCCCTCGAAGGCCGGGTCGGCCTCGACCAGCAGCCCCCCGAGGTGCCCCTGGCCGCAGAAGAGCTCGGCGACGAAGTTGCCCACGTGGCCGACCTCCACCTCCGCGGCGTCGACCTTCGCGTCGCCGAGGGCCGACTGGGCGGTCTCGCGGATGAGGTCGGTGAGCGTGCGGCCCTCGCGGGTGACGTGGCGGGCGAAGTCGGTCTGCGCCCCGCCGAGCACGAAGACCGGCGCCGTCGAGCGCGTGGGCGACCTCACCGCGCCGCCATCTGCGCCGCGGGCACCCACCACGAGTGGTACCCGATCGGGACCTGCTGCGGCAGCAGCACCCTCGCCACGGGCTCACCGCCCACGTCGCGGGCGTCGAGCACCACCACCTCCCCGCGCCCGCTCTCGCGGTCGTGCACGAAGGTCACGAGGTACCCGTCGTCCTCTCCAGTGGCGCCGACGCGCGGCGCGAAGACCACCTCGCCCCCGAAGCGCCCGCTGCCATAGCCGTGTGCGACGGAGGTGCCGGCGACGGTGTCGTACTTGATCACGCCGTCATAGAGCAGCGTCGACTCCGGTGCGATGCGGGGGTTGTAGCTGTAGCGCGAAGGGCTCCCGAGGAGCTCGTTGTTCATGCGCGGAAACTCCGTCATGACGTCGTCGAGCTTGCGCTCTCGCACCGCGCCGGTGACGAGGTTGAAGCGCCACTCGTGGAGGTAGGGCTCCAGCGCGAGCGCGTCGAGCCGCGGGACCGTGCGGGTCGTATCGACGGCATCGGGGAGGGGGTTCTCGATGCGACACCCGAGGAGCACCACCTCGTCGCCCTCCTCCCAGGCGTTGATGGTGTGATACATGTAACAAGCGCTCGCCTCGAACCAGCGCACTTCGGCGGAAGTGCCATGCCGGGGAATGATGCCGAAGCGCGACGGGATGTCGGGATAGAAGCGCACCCGGGTCTTCCCCCGGGCGAGCAGCGCCGGGTCCCACATGAGGGGGAGGTCCATGAGGATGGTGTGCTTCGCCGTGATGGCGATGTCGTGCTGCAGCCGCGCGCCCGGCAGCTCGATGGGGACCTGTCGCACCAGCTTGCCCTCCGCCGAGATGACCCCGTAGGTGAGGTACGGGGGCGTGAGGGCGTAGTCGAAGAACATCAGCTCGCCCGTGATGGGGTCGACCTTGGGGTGCGCCGAGAGTCCCTTCTTCAACGGGCTGCCGAAGTCCACCACCCCGAGGGTCTCCAGGGCCGGGAGCGAGAGCTGGTGGCACGCGCCGCCCAGCCACCACAGCGCCATCAGCCGACCCGCGTGGAAGACCAGGTCGGTGTTGGCGGTGTCCTTGAAGGGACCGCCCCGGCGGCGGAAGTCCGGCCGCTCCATGATGCCGGTCCAGAGGGCGTGGCCCGCGGCGGTCTCCTCCTGGAGCGCGGCCGTCTGGACGTAGCGGTTGCGGTACACCGCGCGGCCCTCCTCGAAGTGCACGCCGTGCACCATGCCGTCGCCGTCAAACCAGTGGTAGCGACCCTTCGGGGCGTGCTTCGGGTTGCTGCCGTTGCGCACGTACATCCCCGCGAGGTCTCGCGGCAGCGCGCCGATCACCGGCAGGTCGACGGCCGTGATCTCGCGCTCGACGGGAGTGTAGGGCCCATCGAGGTAGGGGCTGCGCGGCGGGGTCACGACGGGCTCGGTGGTGGGTTCCATGGTGGGTGATGGAAGGTGTCCCGCCCCGGGACTGTCAAGCCCAGGCGCTCGCTGCGGCACTTCACTTCCCCTGCGAAAAGGCACTAGATGGGCTTCGTGATGGGAGACGCGGCCGAGACCCTGGAGCTCACCTACGCGCAGTACCTGAGCCTCGAAGCGGAGACCGGCGCGCGTCACGAGTGGCTCGGGGGCCGCGTCTATGCGATGGCGGGAGGCAGCCCCGAGCACGCCCTGCTGGCGAGCGCCGTGGGTGCCGAGCTGCAACGGCTGGCGAGGGCGCGCGGCTGCCGTGGGGCCAGCTCCGACCTGAAGGTGCGCGTTCTGGCGACGGGGCTCGCGACGTACGCCGACGTCACGGTGCTGTGCGGCGCACTGGAGCGCGACCCGGCAGACCCCGACGCCGTGACCAACCCGACGGTGCTCGTCGAGGTGCTCTCCGACGGGACGGAGCTGTACGACCGGGGCGAGAAGTTCCTGCACTACCAGCGGGTGCCGTCGCTGCGTCACTACCTGCTCGTGTCGCAACGCGAGCCGCGGGGAGAGCTGTACTCCCGCGAGGGCGACCGCTGGGTGTACCTGCAAGTCGGCGCCGGGGAGAGCGTTGAGCTCGCGGCGCTCGGCGGGGCGTTGAGCGTCGACGAGGTCTACGCCGGCATCGAGCTGCAGCCGTCGCCGCTGCGCCGCCTCCGCTGACGGGGCCATACGTCGAAGCTCGCGCAGACCTCACCCCCGCTGCCGCGATGCCCCTCTCCATGAATGGTTCACTGCGGGACACATCTCACGAAACGACTGGGATTCAGTCCGATGCGTGCGATGGATGGGCGCGCGCCCGCGGTGCCCGCGGGTTGGAAACGCTTTCGCTTCCACACCTCGTCGGTGCTCTCAGGCCTGGGCAGGGCGGCGTCCTCAAATGCTCTGGTTTTCCAGGCCTGCTCGTCGCCGCGGGCTGAAGCCCACGGCACCGCCAGTGAAGCCCGCAAGCGGGCTGACCACTGGCGATGACATCGAACAGGCCGCTCGGCGGCCTTCACTGCACCGTGCCGTGGGCTTCCGCCCGCGGCGACGAGCAGGCCTGGAAAACCAGAGTTTTTGAGGACGCCGCCCTGCCCAGGCCTGGGGTACGGCGTGCGGCCCCTGCATCGGCGTGCAGCGCCTGACCCCAGGCAACATCAGGTGGTCACCTTCGCGCGACGCGAAGGTTGCACGGGGAGGTGCGGAGCGAGCGCGGCGACGGTGAGGGCTGGCGCGACGGTCCGACGGGCGGGGCGCTCGCCGACGCCGACGGCGGCCAGTACTTCGTGTTCAACCCCGAGGTCGGCGTGTCGTACACCCTCCAGCTCGCGGGCTCCGGCGACGCCCGCTTCGACCTCGGCGTGGTGACCACCTCCCCCAGCGGCGAGAGCGTGTGCACCACCATACTCCGCCGGGCTCAGCGCCACCCGCCTCGTGGCCAGCGGGCCCACCGAGCCGCTGTGCATGGTGGTCCGCTCGGACAGCGGCGCCGCCCAGGACTTCCGCCTCTCCCTCACCCGCTGAGGGCGCCGCGCCTGTTGCGGCGCAGCAATCCCGGGTTGACCGTTGGCGGTCGGTGCAGCTACGAACACCGGCGCGGCGATCATGTTGCGCTGCACAACACCGGAGCCCGCGTGTCCCCCCTGCACCAGCCCCGCCCCATCGAGCTCGAGCTCCCGTCCGGGCGGGTGCGCGCGCACCGCTTCGGCCCCGACGACGGCAGGCTCACCGTCTGCGTCCACGGCCTCTCGGCCAACTCCCGCAGCTACGACTTCCTCGGCCCCGAGCTCGCGGCGCACGGCCGCTCGGTGGTCGCCCTCGACCTCCGCGGCCGCGGCTGGAGCGCCATCACCGGCCTCGCCACCTACGGCTGGCGCAACCACGCCCGCGACGTGCTCGCCCTCGCCACCGCCCTCGGCGCCGAGCGCTTCGAGTACGTCGGCCACTCCATGGGCGCCTTCATCGGCCTCGAGCTCGCCCGCCAGGCGCCCGGCCGCGTCGAGCGCGCGGTGCTCATCGACGCCATCGGCATCCCCGAGCCCGCCTCGCTGCTCCCCATCCTGGCCGCCGTGCAGCGCCTCGGCTCGGTGCACCCCGACGCCGACGCGTACGTCTCCGCCGTGCAGCGCCTCGGCATCGTCACCCCGTGGAGCCCGGTGTGGGAGGCCCACTACCGCTACGACCTCGTCCCCGCCCCCGGCGGGGGCGTGCGCCCGCGCACCGACCGGGCGGCCGTCTTCGAGGACATGACCTACGGCGCCACGCAGGTGCCGCGGGCCTTCTGGCCCGACCTCACGATGCCCTCGCTGCTGGTGCGCGCGGGCGTCCCCCTCGGGGCGGGCTTCGTCGTGAGCGCGGGCGACCGGGAGGACTACCTCCGCCGGGTGCCCCGCGCGCAGGCCGTCGACGTCGACGCCAACCACTACGGCGTGATGACCCACCCCGCCACCGCCGCCGCCATCCGGAGCTTCCTGCCATGAGCCAAGGCTTTCTCACCGGGCGCACCGCCCTCGTCACGGGCGCCGCGTCGGGTATCGGCCTCGCCGTCGCGCGGGAGTTCGCCGCGGAGGGCGCGCGGGTGATCCTGAGCGACGTGTCCGAAGGGGCGCTCGCGGAGATCAGCGCCGCGATGCCGGGCTCGCGCGCGGTGGCGGCCGACCTGTCGCGCCGCGACGACGTGAAGCGCCTGGCGAAGGAGGCCGGCGCCGTGGACGTGCTGGTCAACAACGCCGGGCTCCAGTGCGTGAGCCCCGTCGAGGACTTCGACGAGGCGAAGTGGGACCTCCTCCAGGCCGTGATGCTCACGGCGCCCTTCCTGCTCATCAAGGCGCTCATCCCGGGGATGTACGCGCGCGACTGGGGCCGGGTGCTCAACGTGGGCTCGGTGCACAGCCTCATCGCGTCGCCCTTCAAGTCGGCCTACGTGTCGGCCAAGCACGGGCTCGTGGGCTTGACCAAGACCGTGGCCCTCGAAGCGGCGACGCGGTCGAGCCAGGTGACCGTCAACGCGCTGTGCCCGTCGTACGTGCGCACGCCGCTGGTGGAGAAGCAGATCGCCGACCAGGCGCAGGTGCACGGGGTGCCGGAGTCCGAGGTGGTGGGGCGCATCCTGCTCACACAGAACGCCCAGAAGCGCCTCATCGAGCCCTCGGAGGTGGGGAAGTACGCGGCCTTCCTGTGCCGCGACGAGGCGTGGTCGATCACGGGCACGGCCGTGACCATGGACGCGGGGTGGCTCGCGCACTGACGGGTTCCTACCAGCGGCGCATCTCGAGCTGCGCCCCCGGCGGCGGCGTGCCCGCGGTGGGCACCAGCTGCTCCTCGCGGGTCACCACCACGCGCCCGATGAGCGCGCGCGAGCCCGTCAGCGTGAAGGGCAGCACCCGCCGCTCGCCCAGCGCCGTCAGCGTCACGCTCCCGCGCACCGCCGCGTCGCGCCCGTCGTCGTCCTCGTCGTCCGCCAGTCCCGCCACCTGCTTGCCGGTGCGCACGACCTCCAGCCGCCACTCGCCCGTCGTGGTGAGCCGCGAGAGCCCGAGGGACTCCTCGCCCCGCCCGAGGGGGTTGCTCACCGCCGTGACCGCGCGCCCGCCCTGCCACGAGATGCGCACGCCGTTGGGGTCGATGAGCACCAGGTCGAGGTCGGCGCCGCCGTCCCAGGTCGCCGAGGCCACCAGCTCGCCGCGCAGGCTGCCCAGCGGATCGCTCCCGCCGCCCAGGGCGAGCGCCTCGACCCGCGCCCGCTGGGCGCCGTCGGTCACCAGGTCGAGCATCCGCGCCGCGAAGGCCTCGCGCCCGTTGGCCCGCTCGCAGCGCACCGCCTCGGCCACCTTCGCCGCATCGCTGCTGCGCGACTCCGCCGCGGCCACCCGGTAGGCGCAGGCCGTCTCCGCATCGCCCGCCCGGGCGTGCATCATCGCCAGCCGGTCGAGCAGCAGCACGTCGTCGGGGCGCACGTCTGCCACGCCGCCCAGCCAGCGCATCGCCCGCAGCCGGTCGCCGCGCCGCGCCGCCACGTCCGCCAGGCGCATGAGGGCGTCGGCGTCGAGAGGGTCGCGCGCGATCCAGCGCTCGGCCACGCGGGCCGCCTCGTCGAGCTCACCCGCCACCGAGAGCCAGCGGAAGAGCTCGCGGTGCCGGTCGCGGCTGTCGGGGTTGGCCGCCAGCGCCTGCCGCGCCGTCTCCGTGCGCGCCCGCAGCGAGTCGGTGGTGGTGCCGCCCGCGCTCACCGCCGCGCGGCGCACCCAGGTGCGGCGCATCCAGCGACCGCCCGCCCAGGGGTTGACCACCGCGGCCCGCCGCTCGCGCGCCACCGTGTTCATCCGATCGGCCTCCGCCATCGGGCCCTCGTTGGCGTCCGCGAGCGCGTCGATGCGCATCGGCGACGGCCGGGCCGCCGGGGCCACCGGGGCCGGGGCCGACATCGGCTGCGCCGTCGTGGCCGTGGGCTCCCGCCGCGCGTGGCCGAAGCCCGAACCCGCACCGCCTGCCGAGCGCCCGCGCAGCCCGCCCATCGGCTCGGACGCCGCCTGGCTCAGGTCGCGCGCCGGGCTCTCCTCCACGGGGCTGTCGGCCCCGCGGTTGCCCGCCATGTCGCCGAGCAGCGCCCCCTCGTCGGCGCTCGCTTCGAGCTCGGCCCGTGCGTCGGGCGCCGCCGCCGCGCCCGTCGCCAGGGCCTCGCTCTCGCCCGTCCACGTCACGCCCCCCTCGGTGCGCGTCACCCCGAAGGCCCGGAACATCGCCGGGCTCTCCAGCACCAGCAGCGAGGTGTACCGGCTCGCGAGGTGGAAGCGCTGCGAGAGCGCCACCATCTCCGCCCGCGCCCCGGGCGCGCCGCCGGCGTCGAGGTCGGCGATGCGCGCCGCGCCGAAGAGCCGCGGCACGAAGGCGTTGCCGGCGTCCTCGGTGGCCCGCACCGTGATGGGGTAGCGCGCCTCGAAGGACTCGCCGGCCACCGTGCCGCGGAGCACCACCTCGCCGTCGACCTCGCGCACCCCGGGGAGCATCCGCGCCGTGATCACGGCCTCGGAGCCCGAGCGCAGGTTGTCGGGGCGCGCCGGCGCCATCGCCACGAGGCCCGACGGGAGCGTCACCTCGGGGTCGCGCAGCACCGCGCCGTAGGTCGCCTCCAGCACCGCCAGCGCGGCGCCCGGGCGCGACTCGCCCGGCAGGTACGGGACCACCACCCCGCCGCCCGCCCGAGCCATCGCCGAGAGGGTGGTGGTGTCGGCCTCGGCGCCCACCGCCACGGCCGTGAAGGTCGCCCGCCGCGGGGGTAGCGCCGTGGCGACCTCCAGCGCCAGGGTGGAGGGCCGGCGGTGGCCCACCGTCGAGGCGCCGTCGCCCAGGTACACCACCCGCACGTCGCGGTCGTCCGGCGTCGCGCCGGCCGCGCTTACCGAGGCACGTAACGCGGCGCCCAGGTCGCTGCCGCCGGCGGGCTCGCGGGCCTGCAGCCAGGCGCCCACCTGGCGCGCGACGTCGGCGCTCGCGGGCGCCATCGACTCGCGCATCGCCACGCAGCGCACGTCGCAGGCGAGGACCGTGAGCCGGTCGCGGCGGTCCATCTCGCCGACGATGGACGTGAGAAGGCGCGTGGCGCGGGTGTAGCGCTCGCCCACCATGGAGCGGCTCGCGTCGACGACGAAGACGTAGTCCCGGGGGCGGCCTTCGCCCCAGCGGGGGAGCTGCGGGCGCAGGGCCAGGGCGACGTAGGCGCCTTCGGTGTTGGTGGGCTCGGCGTAGCCCCAGGCGGTGACCGGGACGTCCTGGTCGCCGAGGGCGTACTCCATCACCACGTCGCCGGAGGGGGTGAAGCCGTCCTGGGAGAAGGTCCAACGCGAGGCGGCGGCGGAGGTGTCGGCGGCCGTGAAGGGGTAGCCCAGCATCCGCGCGGGGCGGTCGCCGCGGTGACCGAGCACCTGCACGTCCACGGTCATGTGGTCGACGCGGGTGCTGCCCGCGGGGTCGTGCGGCAGGGGGTAGACGTACCGTCGCACGCCGCCGCCCGACGGGGCGATGGTCTGCGTGTACGCGATGCGCACCCGCCGCTGTCCGTGCGCCGGGATGGGGAACACCCGCAGCTCGAAGCGCCCGCCCCGCTGCCACTCCAGCAGCGCCGGGTCGCGCCACGGGCCGGGCACCCAGACGTACTCCTCCCGGGGGGGCGGGGTGTTGGGCGCCGCGTGGTGGATCACGCCCCGCCAGATGGCCGCCGCGCGGTCGCGGTCGACGAAGGCTCCGGGCTCCATGCGGCCGTCGACGTCGAGGGCGAGCTCCTCCACCTGCGCCTCGGGCGGCAGGGGGAAGCGGTAGAGCCCCTCCAGCTCGCGCCCGGTGTCGTTGCGGAACACCTCCTCGATCTCCGTGCGCGCCACGTTGCCGACGACGCGCACCCGCACCGAGTGCTCCGCGAGGTGCACCGCCTCGTCGCGCTCGACGCTGCTGCCCGGGCGGCGCGCGCGCAGCTCGCCGAGGCCCGACGAGGTGGTCGCCTCGTCGGGACCGAGCTCGGACCACGCCACCCGGCCGCCGAGGTCGACGGCGGGCGACACGGTGACCCGGCCGCGGGCGAGCACGGCCTCCTGGCCGGTCTTCACCTCGACGCCGTCGGCGCGGGCCTCGCCGAGGCGCACCACGCCGCGGGTGACGTGCACCGTCGTGTGCTCGCGCGAGGCGCTCAGGGCGAACTTGGTCCCGAGCACGCGCACGTCGCCCTGGGCCGTGGTGATGACCGCGGGCGGGGCGTCGGCTCGGTGGGCGACGTCGGCGACGAGGTTGCCCTCCACGATGCGCGCGTGGCGCGGCGACGAGGGGTCGAGCACCACGGTGGTGCCGCGGTCGAGGACGAGCACGGTGCCGTCGTCGAGGTCGAGCCGGGCGCGGGTGCGGGCGTCGGTGCGGATGGTCGACCCGACGGCGACGAGCGAGCGCTCGGGCACGGCGGCGAAGTTCGCGGCGCCGTCGGCCTTCACCGTGAGCCCGGCGCCGAGCACCCGACCCAGCGTGGCGTGCCAGGGGCCCACCGGCCCGGAGGGGATCACCCGCGGCGCGTCGGGGCCGTCGGGCGGAGCCGCCGTGGGGCCGCGCAGCGCGACCACGGCGACGGCCACCGAGGCCGCGGCGGCGAAGAGCCCGGCGCCCAGGATGGACGCGCCGATGCGGCGCCGCGCGACGACCTCACCCCCCAACCCCCTCTCCACGAATGGAGAGGGGGAGCGGGAGGGAGAAGGAGGCGGAGCGGGGAAGGGAGACGGCTCAGGCGTCGGTGCGGCTTCCGCCTTCGGCTTCCCCTCCCCCTCTCCATTCATGGAGAGGGGGTTGGGGGGTGAGGTCGCCGGGGGTGAGGTCGCCGGGGGTGAGGTCGCTGGGGGTGAGGTCGCCGGGCGCGCGTCGATGGCGGCGAGCAGGCGGGCGGTGAGCACCTCCGGGTCCATCGGGGCGAAGTCGGCGCCGAGGCTGTGGCGCAGCGCGTGCGCGGTGAGCCGGGCGTCGTGCAGGAGGTCGCGGCAGTCGTCGCACCCGGCCAGGTGCGTGGCGGCCTCCTCGGGGATCGCGTCGTCCGCCAGCGCGCCGAGCTCTTCCTGGACGCGCGCGCAGTCGTATCGGTTGTTCATGGTCAATGCTCCGTCTCAGGCGTCGACCAGGGTCGATCGCAGCTTCTCCAGCGCGCGGCTCACCCGCTTGCGCGCGGTGGCCTCGTCGACCCCGCAGCACTCGCCCACCTCGCGAAACGACAGCTCGCCCTCGTAGCGCAGCACCACGGCGTCGCGCTCGGAGGGCTTGAGCTGCTCGAGGGCGAGGCGCACCCGCTCGCCCCGGCGGCGCGCGGCGAGCAGCACGTCGGCCCCGTCGGGGTGCTCGGGCTCCGCGCCCACCAGCCGGAGCTGGCGCTCACGCCGACCGCGGGTCTCCGCCCGCCGCGCGCACACCCGCCGGGCGATGCCGTACAGCCACGACGGGACGCTGCCGTCGCCGCGGTAGCTGGCCGCGCCGTCGAAGGCCGCGAGGAGGGTCTCCTGCACGGCCTCCTCGGCCTCGGCCTGCGAGCCGAGCCACCCCATGCACAAGCGCCCGATGGACGCGCCGTAACGGCTCGCGCACAAGGCGATCGCGGCCCGGGCGTCGCCGGCCAGGAAGGCCGCGCGCACCGGATCGCTGTCCCAGACCACTGCTGCTTCGGCTCCCATGGGGGTTGTCTCGCAAGTTCGGGTGGAGGGTCGCTTCGTGACCGCAAATCGTCCGCGGCCGTGATTTCGTGCCCGGGCTACAGACGCACGAAGGCACGGGACGTTGGTAAGGGAGAGACCGAGATGCTCGATTGCACCCGCTGCGGCGCCTGCTGCACCAACCCCGAGGAGAACCGCCAGGAGGGATACGCCGCCTACGTCGACGTGACCGAGCGCGAGTCGCTCTGGCGCCACGCGAAGCTGGTCGAGCGCTACGTCACCCGCGACGCCGACGGCAGGGCGCACCTGAAGCTCGACGCGGGGCAGCGGTGCAGCGCCCTCGCGGGCAAGCTCGGGCGGCGGGTGCGCTGCGAGATCTACGCGCTGCGCCCGGCCCCGTGCCGACGGGTGGAGGCGGGCTCGGACGACTGCCTCAAGGCGCGCCGCGAGCGGGGCATCACGGCGGGCTGAGCGGGGCGTCCACCCAGGCCCTCAGTCACCGGCCCCGCCCTCCGAGGGGAGCACCCGCCCGACCCTTCAAGACCGGGAAAGGAGCTACGGGTCGCGCACGAGGTCGCGGAAGTCACGCAGGTCGCCCGCGGAGAGGGCGCCGGTGGTGTTCCAGGCGAGCCAGGCGTCGAGGAGGCTGAGGGCGGCGGGGCTGAGCGCGTGCTCGGTCCACTCGAAGCCGAGCGGGTCGCGACCGAGCGGCTGCACCTGATCGAGGCGGAGGATCACCTCGCGGTTGCCCGCGAGGGGCAGCCGGTCCCAGAGGCAGTGGGGGTACTCGGCGCGGCGGGCGCGGGCGACGAAGCCCGGGTCCAGCCCGGTGACCTCGTCGTAGGGCGCGACCAGCAGCGCCGGGCCGACGGGCGCCTCCGGGGCGGCGCTGCGCAGCGGCCGGTGCACCGCCGGACCGGTCGCCCCCACCACCAGGCACGGGCGCCACCGCGCGCGGCGCACGCACCAGGTCTCTCCGGGCTCCAGCGGCATCGCGGGCGACGGCGGAGACGGCGGCGAGGGCGGCGCGTCCGCGCGCAGCGGCGCGAGGTGCATGCGGGCGCGCGACGGGTCCGTGGGCTCCTTGCGGCCCTCGACGGTGAGCCCGAAGGAGCGCGCGTCGGCGTGCTGCGCGTACGCGAACACCAGGCGCCCGCGGGCGAGCGTGGTGGGGTGCGCGGCCGTCCACCACGTGCCGACCAGCGACTGGATGGCGTCTTCAGGGTACATCGCGTCCTTGCCGCCCCGGCGCGGCCCACACGGCGGGGTCGATGGTGAGCGTGCCCTGCATCGCCGCGAGCGCGCGCTCGGGGGCGTCGAGGCGCTGCTGCGCGCTCGTGAAGTCGTCGTCGTAGCGCGGCGGGTACGCGGGCGGCGGGGCGGGCGCGGGCGGCGCGGCGGCCCTCGCGCGCATCGCCTTGAGGGCCGCGCGGGCCTGGGGCGTGAGCGCTGCGGGGGGGGTCACGGGCGCGACGGCGGGCACCACGGCGGGCGTGAAGTCGAGGGCGTCGCCGGGGGCGGCGCGGCGCATCGGGGCGGTGGCGTAGACGCGGGCGAGCAGGGCGTTGGTGTCGTGCGAGAAGGCGCGCAGGCACTGGAGGAGCGCGGTGAGCACCACGGCGGGCAGCGCCTGCGTGGCGGCGCGGCGGTGGCCGAGGTCGTCGTGCTCGAGGAGGTAGTAGCTGGCCCGGGTGGTGGCGCCGATGCGCCGCGCGACGGGGGCGACGCGGGCCTCGAGCTCGGCGGCGTGCGGGCCGAGGTGCGAGAAGCTCCACGCGGCGCCGGTGAAGGTCGCGCCGTCGTGTTGCGCGGCGTAGGCCACGTCGGCGAGGTAGGCGTACTTCACGAGCTGGGTGACGGTCACCTCGCGCTCGCCGCCGTCCCGCTCCCCCGCCGCGGCGAGGACGTACTGGATCACATGGTCGGCGCGGGCGGTGTCCACGGAGCGCGCACCGTACCGCAGGTGTTGTCGCGCGCCCCACGCCAAGCGCCTGCGCCGACCCTCGGGCCTCCCGAGCGCGGCGGGTGAGCATGCGCAGGCGTCGCGGGGCGACGGGCTGCTGCGATAGGCTCCGACGGCGCGCAGCAGGGATCACTGGGCGCGCGGAGGGAGAGAGAGCATGACGACGACGAAGGCGAGCGGTGGCGGGTCGAGGCTCATCGCGGCGACGAAGGCGCAGGCGCTCGCGGCCCACCGGAAGAAGCTCGCGTCGCTGGAGCGGTTGATCCGGCGGCGGCTCGCGACGGTGGTCGAGAGCTTCTACGACATCGGCGTGGCGCTGACGGAGATCCTGAAGAAGAAGCTCTACGCGGCGGGCGGGCACGCGAGCCTGGAGGCGTACCTCGCGGCGACGAAGCTCGTCGGCGTGGCGCAGGCGATGAAGCTCATCGCGATCGTGCGGGAGATCCCGCGCGAGGTGGCGCTGGCGGCGGGTCCCGAGCGCTCCTACGCGCTCATCGGGCTGGCGAAGGCGACGGCCGAGCCCGACAGCGCCGCGGAGCTCATCGAGCGCGGAACAGTGGCGGGGCAGCCCGCGGCGAAGGCGCCGGTGCGGGCGATCGCGGCGGCGGCGAAGGCCGAGCGGGCGAAGCGGCCGAAGACGGCGGCGACGAAGGAGCGGGAGAAGGCCGACGCGGCGGTGGTGAAGGGCCTGCGGGCGCTGCTGCGGGGGGTGGGGCTGGGCGCGGGGGTGGTGGGCGTGGAGGGGGGCGAGGTGCGCGTGGCGTGGACCCGCGCGCAGGCGGAGCGGGCCATCGCGCGCGGCGGGTGAGCTACAGACGTCTGTAGGTGCAGCTACAGACGTCTGTAGCTGGAGCGGACCTCGCGCATGACCACCGCCCGCGCCATTGACGCGCCCACGCCCGGCGGGGTCATCCTCCGGGCCATGAACCGTCGCACCGCGTCCGCCCTGGTGTCCGTCGCGCTCGCCCTCGCGGGCTGCGGCGACGCCGCCAACAACACCGGCCCCGACTCCGACGCCGCCCTCCCCGCCGACGCCGCCGCCGCGGGCGACGCGGGCCCCGGCGCGGGCTACACCGAGGCCCTCTGCGACGACACCGCGAGCCTCGCCGACCTCGCCGCCGCGTACACCAACACCCCGGCGGGCCTGCGCGCCGCCGTCCGCGGCATCGCCGAGCGCCGCTACCCCATCGGCGTGGCCTTCGTCGACGTGCAGAGCGACATGCAGCTGCAGACCTGGTTTCGCATGCGCGGCACCTTCGCCGACGTGCTCAACAACTTCGAGGTCGCCGTCCACGAGGGCGGGCACATCTGGGACCTCACCATGATCCGCGCCGACTGGCCCTACCGCCTGCGCGACGACCTCGTCATCCGCCCGCGGCGCCTCACCAACTTCAACCGCAGCGAGATCCTCACGCTGCACGCCAACCCCGACGCCGACTCCTACGACGAGGTCTACCTGCGCGGGCAGTCCGGCGCGCAGGGCTTCAACACCCTCCTCGACGAGTACGTGCAGTACACCCACTCCCTCGCGTCGCGCTTCTGCACCCGCGACAGCCTCGGGGCGGGCCGGCGCATCAGCGCCCGCGACGGCATCCTGACGCTCATGTACTACGTCGAGCTCTACCTGAAGATCGCCCGCACGCAGCACCCCGACGACTACGCCGAGATCGTGGGCGACCCGGGCCACCTCGAGCTCATCCGCACCGTGTGGCAGCGCGCGGAGTTCTGGCTGGAGCGCTCGGCGCCGCACGCCTCCCTCGGCATCCGCGACGCGCAGATCCGCGCCTGGACCTACGCGCCCGAGAACCTCATGGAGATCACGATGCTCCCGCGCTGAGCGCGCGACGGCGACGGCGGCGCACCATCCCCGCCAGCGCCACCAACACCAGCCCCGCCCCTCCGCTCGCGCCGCTCCCGCTGCCGCCCGCGCGGCACCCGCAGCCCTCCGTCGCAGGCGGCGCCGCGACCCCAGCGTCCAGCGCCGCGGGCGCGTCGAGCGCCTCCCCGGCGTCGACCACCACCGCGCCCGCGTCGTCGGGCTCGATGACCACGGTGCCGCTGCCGGCGTCGAGGCCGGGCGGCGGACGCGGCGTCGAGACCGGCGGCGCGGCCAGCGTCGGACGCGGCGTCGGGATCGGCGGGCACATCGCCAGCCGGTCGGGCGCGCAGCGCGTGCGGAAGGGGATGCTCCGCGCGGTGCCCGTGAGCGAGCCCTCCAGCGTGCGCAGCGCGGCCGACAGCTCGACCCGGTACGCCGTGTCGTACGCGAGGTCGGCGGTCGAGCGGATCATCAGCGTGTTGCCGTGGTCGCCGTAGCGCGACACCCGCGCGGCGATGGGCGCGTCGTCGGGGCCGAGGATGCGCACGGTGGTGTCGTTGACCGTCGCGTCGTCGAGGCCCCACGGGGTCGTCACCACCACCCGCGACTCGATGTCGTCGCGCCCGACGGGGAAGTTCACCTGATCGGGTGAGGGCCAGCTGTAGAGGGGCGCGGCGCCGGACGGGGCGTCGCCCTCGAGCCGCCGCCAGAGGAAGCGCCAGTACGCCGCCGTGGTCGAGACGAGGTGGGGGTAGCTCCCGGGGGTGTCGGGGTCCATGTAGTGCGAGGCCGACCAGGGCATCTCGCGCCAGCGCGCGGTGTAGAGCGTGTGGCCGAAGCGCACGAGGAAGCGCGTGCCCGCCGACGTGAGGCTGCCCGCCTCGGTGAGCACCGCGGGCGTCACCGCGGGAGCGCCCACCGCCGCGTGGATGCCCGGCAGCTCGTCGACCCAGAAGCGCCCGTCGGCCTCGCTGGTCACCCCGTGCTCGACCACCAGCCAGGCGTCCGAGCCGATGTCCAGGTTGTCGGCGCCGGTGCGGTCGTGCTGCCGGGCGCGCGCCATGAAGTACTGGTCGAAGGTCTGGTCGGTCATCGAGTGCGCCGCGCAGCCCAGGAGGAAGGCCACGTGCCGGCGCGCGTCGGCGCTGCGGTATCCCTCCGCCCCCCAGCGCCCGCGGATCCACTGGAGGTAGGGCTCGACCCAGCTCTCCCAGTGCGCCCACTCGCCGTACTCGTGGCGCACCGAGTAGCCCGAGTCAGGGTAGATCGCGCCGTTCTGGATCACCCCCCGGAGCGCCGGGTCGGCCACGATGTCGCGCAGGGGCCCCGGCTCGATCTGCGTGATCGACTGCTCGGCCACCCAGACGTGCGTGACCATGCTGTTGGCCTCCGCCCGGGGCGCGATCCCGAGGAGCGCGAGCGCGCCGACGACACCCACCACCGGGACTGAGCGCTTCATGGGCGCGGATGCTCGCACGCCCCCGGCGCGGCCGTCACTGCCGGGCGCTCCCCCCTGGCGACCCCCGCCCGCGCGACCTATACCCGTCGGCGGCCATGAGCGACGTCGCCGATGCTGCCGCCGTCCCGCCGGAGCTGCGCCGGGTGCGCCTGGGGTCGTCCTGGGACGGCCCGGTGCACGGCCTGCTCGCCCTGCTCTTCGTGGCGCTGCAGCTCATGCCCATCGTGGTGATCTCGCTCTACCTCGTGCGCCTCCACCCCTACGCCGTCGCGGCGCTCCTCGCCGCGGGCGCCACCGCGATCTTCGCCCAGGCCCGCCGCTCGCTCGGCCCCACCGAGGTTCTCCTCGGGCTCGACGGGCTCTCCGTGCTCTCCGGCGGGCGCCCCCGATTCGTTCCATGGCGGGAGATCCGCGCGGCCCGCCTCGTGCGATTCGACGTCGTGCTCGCGCTGCGCTCCGGCGAGCAGCTGCGCATCCCCGTGAGCGCCCCCGACCCCGCGCGCGACCGCGCCCTGATCGACGGCATCCGCGCGGAGATCGCCCGCGCGCCGAGCACCCCGCCGCCCACCGTCGCGGCCCTCCAGCGCGGCGGGCGCGACCTCGAGCAGTGGCGCGACGCCCTGCGCCTGCTCGCCACCCGCGCGACCGCCTACCGCGGCGCCCCGGTCGACCTCGACGACCTCGAGCGCGCCGTGGCCGCGCGCGACGTCCCCGCCGAGCAGCGCGTGGGCGCCGCCATCGCCCTCGCGGCCCTGAGCGACGACGGCCGCACCCGGGTGCGCCTCGCGGCCGCGTCGAGCGCCGACCTCCCGCTGCGCGACGCCCTCGCCGACATCGCCGCCGAGCGCTGGGTGCCCGCGACCATCCGCCGCGCCGTCCGGGGCTGAGATCGGGCTGTCCAGAAGGGCGGCGACGTCCTAAACGGGAGCTGACCCCCCCCCCCACTCTGATGAGCACCCTCGACCCCGCCGAACGCCTCGCGCGCTGGAGCCTCGCCACCGGCATCGCCGTGCTGCTGCTCAAGGGCGTCGCGTGGCGGCTCACCGACTCCGTCGCGCTGCTCTCCGACGCGCTGGAGTCCATCGTCAACGTCGTCGCCTCGCTCGCGATGCTCTACGCCGTGCGCATCGCGCGCCTCCCGGCGGACCGCAACCACCCCTACGGCCACGGCAAGGCCGAGTACCTCTCCGCCGTCCTCGAGGGCCTGCTCATCGGCGTCGCCGCCGTGCTCAGCATCCGCGCGGCGTGGGACCGGCTGTTCCACCCTCGGGCCCTCGAGGCCGTCGGGCTCGGCGTCGCGGTCTCGCTCGCCGCCACCGCCCTCAACGGGCTGCTCGCGTGGCGGCTCATCGCCGCCGGGCGCAAGCACCGCTCGCCCGCCCTCGCGGCCGACGGCCGGCACATCCTCTCGGACGTGGTCACCACCGCGGGCGTGCTCGCGGGCGTCGGGCTCGCGCGCGCCACGGGCTGGTGGCGCCTCGACCCCCTGCTCGCCTGCTTCGTCGCCGTGAACATCCTCTGGATGGGCTGGAAGCTCGTCCGGCACTCCGTCGGCGGCCTGATGGACGAGGTGCTCGACGAGGCCGAGGTCGCCCGCGTGCGCGGCATCGCCGAGCGCGTCGCCCGGGAGGGCAACGCCGTCGCCGTCGAGGGCTTCCGCCTCCGGCACACCGGCACCTCGGGGCAGTGCGACATGACCCTGCGGGTGCCCGGGGAGATGGAGGTGCGCGTCGCCCACGCCATCTGCGACCGCATCGAGGAGGCCCTGCGCGCCGACGACCCGCAGCTCGGCGTGGTGGTGCACGTCGAGCCCGCCGCGCCATCGTCTAGCGCTGCGAGATACGACGCCTGACAGCGTGGGCGGGGGCTGCACCTCCCTCACGGCTGTCCTCTGGTCTCATTTTCATCATACTTTCTCGGCATTCTTTGGGGTCTCGGCCTCGCCTCGGACCGGGGTTGGTCGCGTCCCGCGCCTGCACCCCGGGCAAGCGAAGGCGGGCGCCCCCGCAAAGGGGGGCTTTCGGAACGACGCTTTGCAAGCCGCGTCTTCGCACCAGCTGGGACACCCCAAGACCCTGTCATCGGTTTTGTTCTGCGCCTCTGGAAGCCCCGTGAGGGGCGCCCGCGATCGCTTGCCCGGGGTGCAGGCGCGGGACGCGACCAACCCCGGTCCGAGGCGAGGACGAGACCCCGTGCTCCACGACCCCGGGGCCCGACGTGGAGATCCTGGAGTTCAACGAGTTCGGCCCGGTGCTCTGCGTGCGCCCGCACTGCAGCAACGACTCATACTGGCAGGTCTCTTTCGACACCAACCGGGTCATCGCCGAGGTGCTCGCGGACCAACCCCGCGCCCGCGCGCCCGGTGGCCCTGCGCTCCGTCGCGCCGATCACGCTCGCGGCGCCCGCGCCCGCTCCCGCCGCCCCCACCGCCTGAGCCGCATCGCTACCGCAGCGCCCCCCGCGGCGCCGACGCCAGCGGGGCCACCGACAGGCCCCGCCAGCGCTCGCCCATCTGCGCGGTCCACCCCGCCGACGAGCGCATCCCCCGCAGCGCCGCGGGCGCCACCACCCCCGACCAGTCCGCCGCCACCGCCGCGCTCCCGAGCAGGGCCCAGGCCCACCTGCCCGATCGTCGCCGCGGCGTCCTCACACTGCCCGTCTCTACGCGCTCCCGACGAGCCCCGCCAGCGATCCGCGCGGCACCATCCCGAGCTCCATCCCCACCCGGGCCATCGCCCGCATCGAGTCCTCCAGCGGGTCGGTGGTGAACTCCAGCCGACCCCACGCCTCGGCCAGCACCGCCGGCGCGACCCCCCGCCCGGTGATCGCCCGCAGCGCCGCGTTGGTCTCGGCCATCCCCCGCGCCGGGTCGCTCCGCAGCCGCGCCACCTCCCCCGCGTGCGCGTCCACCCAGAGCCTCACGTTGCCCGCCGCCGCCGCGTGATAGGCCCGGTGCATCACCAGCACCGCCGTCGCGAAGCGGCCATCCCGCCAGAGCGTGCGCTCGTCGATCCACACCACCGCCCCGGCGTCGGCCACGAGCCGCGCGCCCCAGGGCTCGGCCACCCACGCGGCGTCGAGCATCCCGCGGCGCATCTGCGCCAGCATCGCGCTCCCCTTCATCGGGCTCACCGTCACCTCGCCGCCGTACTCCGTGGCGTCCATCCCCTGCGAGCGCAGCCACGCCCGCAGCGAGAGGTCGTTGGTGTTGCCCAGCTGCGGCGTCGCGACGTTTCGCCCGCGCAGGTCCGCCGCGCACCGGATGCCCGCCCCGCGCCGCACCACGAAGACCGCGCCCCCGGAGGCCGCCCCGGACACCACCTGCACCGAGCGCCCGCGCGTGCGCACGAAGGCCGTCACCGCGGGCACCGGGCCGAGGCACCCGACGTCGATGGCCCCCGCCAGCAGCGACGACATCACCTCCGGCCCCGCGCCGAACACCGCCCGCTCCAGGCGTACCCCGCGCGCCGCGAGCGTCCGCTCGAAGCGCCCGCTGTGCAGACCCACCAGCGAGGGCGCGTGCGCCAGCGTGCCCATGCACCCGACGCGCAGCACCCGCGGGTCGGCCGCCCGGCGGCACCCGCCCAGCAGCGCGCCCGCCGCGCCCGCGAGCAGCGCCCGGCGGGAGGCCGTGGCCGACCTCACCCACGCTGCCGCGCGCCCCTCTCCATGAATGGAGAGGGGCTCCGACGTCTGCAGCCCCGCGCTCGGCCGTCCGGTCACCGGGAGTCCCTCTCCATTCATGGAGAGGGACGGCGCGGCAGCGCAGGGTGAGGTCGGCCCGCGTCCCTCAGGCACGGTCGAGCCCCCACGCGCGCCGCACCCTCGCCTCCAGCTGCCCGAAGAGCAGGTGGTCGCTCGCGAGGCCCAGCGCCACGATCACCACCATCACGCCCAGCACCAGGGCCATGTCGTGCAGCTCGCGGCCGAGCTCCAGCACCTGCCCGAGCCCGCCGGAGATGAACAGCAGCTCGCCCGCCAGGAGCGAGCGCCACGCGAAGGTCCACCCGAGGCGCGCGCCGCTGACGATGCCCGGCAGCGCGGCCGGCAATATCACCCGCAGCCAGAGCCTCCCCCCCGTCGCCCCCATGGTGCGCGCCGCCCGCACCAGCAGCGGGGGGATGGTGTTCACCGCGCTCTCCGTCGCGAGGGTGATGGAGAGCAGCGAGCCCAGCACCACCACCACCTGGATGGCCATCTCCCCGAGGCCGAACCACAGCAGCGCCAGCGGCAGCCAGCACACCGACGGGATCGCCTGGAGACCCAGCACCACCGCGCCGAGGGTGTCCTTCACCCAGCGCACCCGCGCGAGCGCCACGCCCAGCCCGACGCCCGCCACCAGCGAGACGGAGTACCCCACGGCGAGCCGCGCGAGGCTCTTGAGCACCGCCCGCGGCAGGAGCCCCGAGCGCACGCTGTCCCGCAGCGCCAGCGCCACGTCGTCGGGACCCGGGAACAGGAAGCGGTCACCCGACCTAGATGCCACCGCCCAGATCGCGACCAGCAGCGCCAGGAAGCCCACCGCCCGCAGGCGTCCACGCGTCGTCGAGTTCTTCACGGATGACCTTCTCGATCTCGATCTTCAGCTCGCGCTCGATCACCCCGGCGAGCGTCGTCACGTCCTGGTCGTTGGCCTCGCGCGGGCGCGCCAGCTTCACCGCCAGGTCGCGCGTGATGCGCCCCGGCCGGGTGCCCATCATCACCACCCGGTCGCCCAGCCGCGCCGCCTCGCGGACGTTGTGCGTCACGAACACCACCGTCTTGCGGGTCTCCAGCCAGATGCGCTCCAGCTCGCCGTGCAGCACGTCCCGGGTCTGCGCGTCGAGCGCCGCGAAGGGCTCGTCCATCAGCAGGATGGACGGCTCCCCCACCAGCGCCCGCGCCATCGCCGCCCGCTGCTTCATCCCCCCCGACAGCTCGTGGGGGTGGCTGTCGCGGGTGCGCCAGAGGTGCACCATCTTCAGGTAGCGCTCCACCCGCGCGGCGCGCTCGGCCCGGGGCACGCCCGCCATCTCCAGCGGAAACTCCACGTTGCGCTGCACCGACAGCCACGGAAACAGCGCGCTCTCCTGGAACATCACCGTGCGCTCGGGCCCGGGGCCCCGCACCGGCGCGCCGCGCACCGTCACTTCGCCGCGGGTCGGCCGCTCGAGGCCCGCGATGAGGTTGAGCAGGGTGGTCTTGCCGCAGCCCGAAGGGCCGCACAAACACACGAAATCTCCCTCCGCGATGCCCAGGTCGACCCGCGACAGCGCCAGCCGTGACCCGGCGCCCCCCCAGGACTTGGTGACCCCTCGCAGCGCGATCAGCGGTTCCATCGAAGTGGAGAGGCGTCTATCATGGTGACGCCCCGCGGACAACGTCACCCGCGCGGGTAGATGATCGCGTTGTGGTACCGGGCCTCGACGCGCCCGGGGTTCTCGTACGCGTGGGCCTCGTCGGCCTCGAAGAACACCGAGTCGCCCGCGTTGAGCTCCACGGCCTCGTCGCCCACGTGCAGCTTGAGCACGCCGGTGAGCACCGTGAGGCTCTCGCAGGTGCCCTTGGCGTGGGGCTCGCTGCGGGAGATGCCGCGCGCCGCGAGGCGCAGCTCGTAGCACTCCACCGACGGCGACGCGCCCGCCGGGGTGAGCGGCCGGGACTCCAGGCGCCCGTCGGCGGAGCGCAGCACCTGGGCGTCGCCGCGGCGCAGCACCCGCACGCGCTCGACCCGCTCTTCGCCCAGCAGCGACGCGAAGGGCACCCCGAGGCCCGCCGCGATCTTCCACAGGATCGCGATGGTCGGGTTGGTCTTGCAGGTCTCCACCTGGGAGAGGGTGGCGCGCGACACGCCCGAGCGCGCCGCGAGCTCGTCGAGGGAGAGGTCGCGCTGCTTGCGGAGCACCCGGAGGTTGTCGGCCACCCGGCGGGTGAGCTCCGCCGCGCCGATGTCGTCGCCCTCCACCGCGGCCTCCCCGTCGGGTGAGCCCGCCGTGCGCGAGGCCTTCGCGCGAGCGTTTGACTTTGCGGGGGTCTTCGACATAGTGAATTACCGTCCAGTATGAAGAACGTTGAAGGATCGCTTGCGGCGCGACGATACACCCCGCGCGCGGGTCGTGGCCACCGTCTGCGCGGGGCGTCGCGATGAACGTCGAGCCGCCGCGGCAGCGCGGGGTGACGGTGTGGTTCACGGGCCTGTCGGGGGCGGGCAAGAGCACGCTGGCCGAGGCCCTGGCCCCCCGGCTGGCGGCGCTGGGCCGGCGGGTCGAGCTGCTCGACGGCGACGCGGTGCGCACGCATCTCTCGAAGGGCCTCGGGTTTTCGCGCGAAGACCGGGACACCAACGTGCGGCGCATCGGGTGGGTGGCGCAGCTCCTGACCCGCAACGGGGTCTTCGTGATCACGGCGGCGATCTCGCCGTACCGCGAGGCGCGCGACTGGTGCCGGGAGGCCATCCGGGACTTCGTCGAGGTGCACGTGAGCACCTCCCTGGAGGTCTGCGCGGCGCGCGACGTGAAGGGGCTCTACCAGCGGGCGCTCGCCGGGGAGATTCCGCACTTCACTGGAGTGAACGACCCGTACGAAGCGCCGACGGCCCCGGCGCTGAGCCTGGACACCCAGGGGATGACCATCGACGAGGGGGTGGAGCGGGTGCTTGCCGTGCTGCGCGCCCGGGGATACCTCCCCGATGCTTGACCCCGCCGAGACGACCGAAGCCTCCATTGGAGTGAAGTGATGACCCTGACGACCTCACCGTACCTGCCCCGCTTCAGCGACCCCGGCGACATCGACGAGTTCGTGGACACCCTCGGGCGCTTCGAGCGCGGCGAACTCAGCGCGGAGGATTTCCGCCGCTACCGGCTCACCCGCGGGGTGTACGGCCAGCGGCAGACGGACGTGCAGATGATCCGGGTGAAGATCCCGCAGGGGGTGCTCGCGCCGCCCGCGCTGGAGGCGCTGGCGGACGTGGCCGAGCGCTTCGGGCACGGGCACGGCAGCGTGACCACCCGGCAGAACGTGCAGTTTCATTTCGTGCAGATGGCCGACGCGGAGACGGCGATGCGGCGCCTCGACGAGGCGGGGCTCACCACCCGCGAGGCCTGCGGCAACACCGTGCGCACCGTCACGGCCGACCCGCTGGCGGGCGTGCGCGACCACGGCACCTTCGACGTGACGCCCTACGGCGAGGCCATCACCCGCTTCTTCCTGCGCAGCCCGTGGGCCAACTCGCTGCCGAGGAAGTTCAAGATCGCGCTGGGCTACGAGCCCGGCGACACGGCCATGGCGGGCATCCATGACATCGGGCTCATCGCCCGGGTGCGCGACGGCCAGCGGGGCTTCCTGATGCGCGTGGCGGGCGGGCTCTCGACCTCGCCGCAGGCGGCCATCGTGTTCCAGGAGTTCCTGCCGGAGGCGCGGCTGCTGGATGCGTGCGAGGCCGTCAACCGGGTGTTCGACCGCAACGGCAACCGGGACAACAAGCACCGCGCGCGGCTGAAGTACGTGCTGCGCAAGATGGGCCAGGAGAAGTTCCTCCAGGTGCTCCACGAGGAGTACGCGGCGGTGCTGGCCCGCGGGGGCACCCCCCTCGACCTGTCGGTGACCACGGCGCCGCCTGCCCCGCCGCCGCCCTCCGCCACCGACGACGCGCCGGCCACGCGCGGTGCGGGCTACCTGCTCTGGCGCGCGGGCAACACCGTGACGCAAGACCAGCCCGGCTACCACGCGGTGATCGTGCGGCTGGCGCTCGGCGCGGTCACCGCGGCGCAGTTTCGCGCGCTGGCGAAGCTGGTGACGGACTTCGCCGACGGCTCGCTGCGCACCAGCGTCGACCAGAACCTCGTGCTGCGCTGGGTGCCCACCCACCGGCTGCCGGCGCTGCACGCCGCGCTCGACGCCGTCGGCCTGGCGAAGCCCGGCGCGCGCACCGTCGCCGACGTCACCACCTGCCCCGGCGCGGAGAGCTGCAACCTGGCCGTGACGGCGTCGCGGCAGGTGGGGGCGGCGATCACCGCGCGCCTGGAGTCCGATGCCTCGCTGGCCGCGGCCGTGAAGGAGGCCTCGGCGACGGTGATCAAGGTCTCGGGCTGCCCCAACAGCTGCGGGCAGCACCACATCGCGGACATCGGGTGGCACGGCGCGGCCCGCAAGGTCGGCGAGCGCACGGCGCCGGTGTACCAGCTGCACCTCGGCGGCGGCTTCGACGAGGACGGCGCGCGCTTCGGGCGGCAGGTCGTGAAGATCCCGGCGCGGCGCGTGGACGAGGCGGTCGCGCGACTGGTGGCGCTGTACTCCACCGACCGGGCGGAGGGAGAGACGGCGACGGCGTTCTACAAGCGGGTGCCGGCCGCGCGGGTGCACGCCGTGCTCGACGACCTGGCGGCCCTCGACGCGACGACCCCCGACGAGGCCTTCCTCGACATCAACGAGTCCATGGGCTTCCGGATCGCCATCGGCGAAGGGGAGTGCGCGGCGTAGCGCCAGCGGCCATCCTCGTGGCGATGAACCTCGATACGCTGAACGTCGAGCTCGAGGCCCGGAGCGCGCGCGAGCGCCTCGCCTGGGCCGTGGAGACCTACGGCGACAGGCTTCTGTTCACGTCGTCCTTCGGGCCCGGGAGCGGTGTGCTGCTGCACCTCTGGTCGGAGGTGGCGGGCGAGCTGCCGGTGCACTTCATCGACACGGGCTTCCTCTTCGACCAGACGATCGCGTACCGCGACGAGCTGGTGAAGAAGCTCGAGCTCAAGCTCCAGGTGCTCAAGCCCGCGCTGGAGCAGGGGCGCTTCCTGGAGAAGTACGGGCTGACGGTCTACCGCGACGACCCCGACCGGTGCTGCGCCATCAACAAGGTCGAGCCCCTGCAGGCCGCGCTGCCGGGGAAGGACGCGTGGGTGTCAGGTCTCCGTCGAGACCAGTCGAGGGCCCGCGGCGAGACGCCCATCCTGCTGGGCACCGATGGCCCCGTGAAGGTGCACCCGCTCGCCGACTGGAACGCCCGGGACGTCTACCAGTACCTCAAGCTCCACCACGTGCCCGAGCACCCGCTCTTCGAGCAGGGCTACGTCTCCGTGGGCTGCGCCCCGTGCACCCGCCCGGTGATGCCCGGCGAGGACGAGCGCGCCGGCCGCTGGGCGGGCAGCGCCAAGACCGAGTGCGGGTTGCACACGTTTCTTCAGCCGAAGGGGTGAGGGTCCCCTCACCGCGCTACCGCGACGGTGCGGTCACCGCGACGGTGAGGTCACCGCGCCGCGCGCACCGCCGCGAGCACCTCGTCGGAGTGCCCGTCCACGCCCACGTTGGGGAACACCCGCGCCACGCGGCCGTCGCGGCCGATGACCACCGTCGTGCGCGCCGTGTAGCCGCCGTTCACGGGCACCCCGAAGGCCCCCGCGAGGCGCCCCTCGGTGTCGGCGATCAGCCCGAAGGGCAGCCGGTGGTGCTCCGCGAAGCCGCGGTGGGCCTCGACCGGGTCGGTGCTCACCCCGACGATGTCTGCCCCCGCCTCGGTGTACGCGCTGAACGCGTCGCGAAACGAGCACGCCTCGCGGGTGCACCCGGGCGTCTCGTCGCGGGGGTAGAAGTACACCACCAGCACCCGCGAGCGCGCCGCGCCGTCGCTCGCCACCGCGCGGCCCTCGTGCGTGGTCGCCTGGAAGGTGGGCGCCGCCTCGCCCTGCGCGATGAGCGCCGCGCGCGACGGTGAGCCCACCGTCAACGCCCCCGCTGCGGCTGCGGGCGCCGCTGCCGCCGCCGCGGGTGCCGCCATCGGCGTCGCGTGGCTATCCGCCACGACCGGTGCCGGCGCGGGCGGTGCCGACGCGCGCGAACAACCCATTGCCAGACACAGCCCCACCACCGTCGCGATTGCTCTCATGTCCGGTGAGATGCAGCCCGCGGCGCCCCGGATGCAAAGGGCTCCCGCGGGGCCGAGCGCACCCTTGACGCCGCCGCCCCTCAGCGCGTACCCGCCCCTGTCACGCGACGGCTGTCCGCGCGCGCGGTGAATGTCGCCGCGCCCGACGGGCAACCCAACGGTTCCCTACGCATGTGCGGCCTCGCAGGCATCTTCCACTACGCCGACCCCGACCGGCCCGTCGACCGCGCGGTGCTCACCCGCATGACCCGCGCCCTCGCCCACCGGGGCCCCGATGGCGAGGGCTTCCACGTCGACGGCCCGCTCGGCCTCGGCCACCGCCGGCTCGCCATCGTCGACCTCTCCCCCGCGGGCGCCCAGCCCATGCCCCTCGACGACGGCGCCTTCGTCATCGCCTACAACGGCGAGCTCTACAACCACCAGCGCTTCCGCGACGCCCTCGAGGCCCGCGGCGAGCGCTTCCGCGGCCACTCCGACACCGAGACCCTCCTGCGATGGGTCGCCCGCCGGGGCCCGGACGTGCTCGCCGACGCCGCGGGCATCTTCGCCTTCGCCCTCTACGACCGCGAGCAGCGACGGCTCACCCTCGCCCGCGACCCCATGGGCGTGAAGCAGCTCTACCTCCACGACGACGGGCGTCGGGTGGTCTTCGCCAGCGAGATCAAGGCCCTGCTGGAGTGCCCCGATGTGCCGCGGCGCCTCGACCCCGATGCCCTCAACGAGTACCTCCATTTTCACACTCCCCTCTTCGAACGCACCTTCCTCGCCGACGTGAAGCAGGTGCGCGCCGGGGAGTATGTGAACTACGCGGCCCACGGCCCGAGGGCGCGGCGCTACTGGTCCGTCGACGACTTCACGCCCCGGGGGGGTACTGCCGAGAGCAACGTCGCCGCGCTGCGAGAGATCCTCCAGGACGTCGTCGGCGAGCAGCTGATGAGCGACGTGCCCGTGGGGTCGTTCTTCTCGGGCGGCATCGACTCCACCGCCGTCGCGGCCTGCGCGGTGCGCGCGGGCGTGCGCCCACGGTGCTTCGGGGTGCACTTCACGGGGCAGGGGGTCATCGACGAGCGCCCCTACCAGGAGTCCGCCGCGAAGGCCCTCGGGCTCGACCTGGAGCTCATCACCCTCGACGGCAGCACCTTCCCCGAAGACATGTCCCGGCTCCTCTTCATGCAGGATCAGCCCGTCATCGGACACGCGATGATCCCCATGGACGCCGTGGCGCGACTGGCATCGAGCAAGGTGAAGGTCTGCCTCGGGGGCCAGGCCGCCGACGAGGTCTTCGGCGGATACGCCCGCTACGCGCTCGCCCACCCGCTGCGCGTGGCGGCGCAGTTCGCCGCGCCGTCCAGGCTCGTCGAGCGCGTCCAGGCGCGGCTGCATCGGGCGCCTGCCGCGGGGGGAACACCGGGCGCTCCCGCCGTGGGCGGCAACCTCTGGAAGCAGCTCACCGAGCGGCGCACCCTCGACCGCATCGCCCGCAACCTCCGCAAGGGACCATCCGCCCTGCTGCGCTGGGACGAGCGCTATTTCGACAACTTCACCAAGGTCCCAGAGGCCGCCTGGGCCGGGGTGTTGAGCGACCCGCGGGTGCTCTCGCGCTCGCGCGCCAGGGAGGTCTTCCGCGACACCCTCGCGGCCTCGGCGGCCACCGACCCCGCCGACAAGCTGATGCACTGGGACCAGCAGACCTACCTCACCGGCCTCTTCCAACAAGACGACCGGATGAGCATGGGCCACTCGCTCGAATCGAGGGTTCCCATGGCCGACCCGCGCATGGTGCGCTTCGCGTTCCAGTCGGGCTTCGGGCTGAAGTTTCGCGAGGGGGCGTCCAAGTGGATCCTCCGGCGCGCGGTGGCTGACGTCATCCCGCAGGAGGTGCTCACCCGCCGCAAGGTGGGCTTCGACACGCCCGCCGAGACCTGGATGAAGGGCAAACACCGCGACTTCGTGTTCGACACGCTCACCCGACAGCGCGCCCGAGAGCGGGGCCTCTGGGACGCGCCGGGCATGGCCCGCTGGCTCGACAACACCAGCGACCCGCTGTGGTTCGACGTCACCTGGAAGGCGCTCTGCGTCGAGCTCTGGGCGACGCTCACCCTCGACGGCGGCTTCACCCGATACAGCACCGCCGGCGCGGCCGCCCCGATGGTGGAGTGACGACCATGGGGCGACTCCAGCGCGTGCGCGACCAGCTCCAGGAGCTGCGCGAGCTCGGCCTCGGGGGCACCGCCTTCCGCGTCGGCTGGGAACTCCGCCTGCGCTCGGGCCTCGCCCGCCGCTCCCCCCCGCTGCCGCCCGAACCCACCGCCTCCATCACCTGGCGCGAGCGCCTGCCCTGGGCGCCGCCCGACCTCGTCGCCCGCGCCGTGGGCCCGCGCGTGTCGGGTGAAGCCCTCGACACCCTGCGCGAGCGCGCCCACCGGGCCTCGCGCGGGGTCATCCATTGTTTCGGTCGATGGGAGGGCGATTACGGACATCCCCTCGACTGGCACCGCAACCCCACCAACGGACAACGCTGGAACCCCGCCGCCCACTGGTCGGAGGTGCTCCGCGACGGCGACCGCGTGGGGGACGTGAAGCTCACCTGGGAGGCCGCGCGCTTTCCGCAGGCCTTCCACCTCGCCCGCGCCGCAGCCTTCTCCCCGCAAGACCGCGACGCCTGCTGGGACAGCTTCTCTTCACAGCTCCGCGGCTTCATTGCCGACAACCCCTATCCGCTGGGCGTGCACTGGTTCTCCAACCAGGAGGCCGTCATCCGGCTGCACGCGTGGCTCTTCGCCCTCTCGGCCTTCGCGGGCCTCGGCTGCGACACCGCCGCCCTCTGCGAAGACGTCTCCCGCTACGCCGCCGCGGTGGGTCACCACACCGAGCACGAGATCGCCTACGCCGAGCGCGCGGTCTACAACAACCACCTTGTCGCCGAGGCCTTCGGTCTCTTCCTGGTGGGCTGGATGCGTCCCGAGCTCCCCGCCGCCCGCCGCTGGCGCGAGCGCGGCCTCGCCCTGCTCGACGAGCAGGCCGACCGGCAGGTGTACCCCGATGGCGGGTACATCAACCTGTCGCACAACTATCACCGGGTCGTGGTGCAGGACTACCTGCTCGCCTGGCGCTTTCTCCGAGTCGACGGCTCGACCGACATGCCGCCATCGTGGCGCCGCGCGCTCAGTGCTTCATTGGACTTCCTCGTCGCCCACCAGAACCCCACGGACGGCCGGCTGCCCAACCAGGGCGCCAACGACGGATCGCTCCCGCGGGTGCTCTCCACCTGCGACTTCTCGGACTTCCGCCCCACCCTGCAAGCCCTCTCCCTCGCGCTCCGCGGCGAGCGGCTCTACCCCGCCGGGCCCTGGGACGAGGAGGCCGCCTGGCTGCTCGGGCCGGGCGCCCTCGACGCCCCGCTGCGCGAGCCCGCGCGCCGCTCGGTGCGCTTCCCCCACACGGGCTACGCCGTGCTGCGCTCGGGCGCCGAGCCCGGCACCTTCATGGCGCTCCGCTGCGGCACCGTGCTCGACCGCTTCGGCCAGATCGACATGCTCCACCTCGACGGATGGTGGCGCGGGGAGAACGTGCTCGTCGACGGCGGAACCTTCCTCTACAACGAACAACCGCAGTGGCACGACCACTTCATGCGCACCGAGAGCCACAACACGGTGACCATCGACGGTCGCGACCAGATGCTTCACTTCCGTCGATTCAAGTTCCTGTACCGCACCGGGGCGCGGCTGCTGCGCTTCGACGTCGCGCCGGGGTCCACGACGGCCGTCGGCGAGCACACGGGCTATGCGCGCTTCGAGGGCGGCTGCGTCCACCGACGGGCCATACAGTTGTTCGATGACGGCACCGCCGTGGTGGTCGATCGCATCACCGGGCAGGGCGAGCACGGCGCGCGGCTCCACTGGCTGGGCGGCGCCTATCCCCACACGGCCGACGAGGCGCGGGGCGCGATGACCCTGCACACCCCGAAGGGCGATTACGGTATTGCGGTGTTCGACCGGGCGGGCAGACCCCTCGCGGGCACGGTGGTGCGAGGCCAGGCCGAGCCGCCGCGGGGGTGGCTCTCACGCTACTACGGAGAGAAGCAGCAAGCTCCCTCGCTGGCCGTCGGGCAGCGGGCGGGGTGTCCATTGGACTTCGTCACCGTATTGGGAGAGGGCCCGCTGGAGGTCACCGTCGAGGGCGACCGCTGGACCGTGCGCTCTCCGCAGGCGACGCACACCTTCGCCGTCACCGACGTGATGGCGCTTGAGGCTGTATGAAGATCCTCGTCATCCATCAATACTATCTGATGCCCGGCTCGCCCGGCGGGTCACGCTTCAACGAGTTCGCCCGGCTCTGGGCCGCCGCGGGGCACGAGGTCACCGTCGTCGCGGGCAACCTCGACTACGCCACCGGCGACGTGCCCGAGCGCTACCACGGCCGCTGGATCACCCGCGAGCAGGACGGCGACGTCACCGTGCTCCGCTGCCACGTCCCGCGAACCTACAACAAGTCCTACGCGGGTCGCATGGCGGCCTTCTTCGGCTTCACGCTCTCGTCCACGCACGCCGCGATGACCGTCGCCCGCCCCGACGTGGTCATCGCCACCTCGCCGCCGCTGGTCGCCATGGCGCCCGGCGTCATCGCCGCCAAGGCCCGCTGGAAGGGCGTTCCGTGGATCTTCGAGATCCGCGACCTGTGGCCCGAGAGCGCCATCACCACCGGGGTCTTGAAGGAGGGCGCGGCCCTCACCCGGATGCTCTATGCGATGGAGCGCGCGGCCTGCCGCATGGCCGACAAGATCAACGTACTGACCCCCGCCTTCCGCGACGACCTCATCCAGCGGGGTCTCGCGCCCGCGGAGAAGATCGTGTTCGTGCCCAACGGCGCGGACGTCGAGCTGTTCACCCCGGGGCCGAGGGACAACGCCGCGCGGCGCGAGTTCGGCTGGGGCGAGCGCTTCGTGGTGATGTACGCCGGGGCCCACGGGCGGGCCAACGCGGTGGGGCAGTTTCTCGACGCGGCCGAGCGGCTGCGCGACCGGCCGGACATCCTCCTGGCGAGCGTGGGCGACGGCCCCGAGCGCGCCGCCCTGGAGGCCGACGCCAAGCGCCGCGGCCTGGACAACGTGCGCTTCCACGGCGCGCAGCCCAAGTCGCGCATGCCCGAGATCGTGCGGGCCTGCGACGTGGGCGCGGCCATCCTGCAAGACAACCCGACCTTCAAGACGGTCTATCCCAACAAGGTCTTCGACTACATGGCCACGGAGCGCCCGACGCTGCTGGCCATCGACGGCGTGGCCCGCACCCTGGTGTGCGACGAGGCCCAGGCGGGCGTGTTCGCGAAGCCCGAAGACGGGGAGAGCCTCGCCGCCGCCATCCGCGCCATGGCCGACGACCCGGCGGGCAACGCCGCGATGGGCGCCCGGGGCCGGCAGTGGGTGCTCGCCAACGCGACGCGCGACTCGCTGGCGAAGCGCTATATCGACATCATGGAAGGGATGGTGCGATGACCTCACCCCCGCTGCCGCGCGCCCCTCTCCATGAATGGAGAGGGGCTCCGTCGAACGCAGGCGTTCGTCGACGAGCTGTCAGCCGTGACCAGTCCCTCTCCATTCATGGAGAGGGGCGCGCGGCAGCGGGGGTGAGGTCGACGCCATGACCCAGTCCGGCTGGAGATTCCTCGTCAAGACCGCGGTCGACCGGGCCGCCGGGCTCGTGGGCCTCGTGGTCGCCGCGCCGGTGCTCGTCGGCGCCGCGGTCGCGGTGAAGGCCACCATGGGCTCGCCGGTGCTCTTCCGGCAGAGGCGCCCGGGGCGGGGCGAGCGCGTCTTCGACATCGTGAAGTTTCGCACCATGCGCGAGGCCACCGACGAGCGCGGCAACCCCCTCTCCGACGCCGAGCGGCTCACCCCCGTCGGGCGGTGGCTGCGGGCCACCAGCGTCGACGAGCTCCCGCAGCTGTGGAACGTCGTCCGCGGCGAGCTCTCCCTCGTCGGCCCGAGGCCCCTGCTGGTGCGTTACCTCCCACGGTATTCCCCGGAGCAGCGACGGCGGCACGAGGTGATGCCGGGCATCACCGGGTGGGCGCAGATTCACGGGCGCAACGCCATCTCCTGGGAGGAGAAGTTCGCGCTCGACGTCTGGTACGTCGATCACTGGTCGCTCGCCCTCGACGCCCGCATCCTGATCGAGACCGTCGGGCGGGTGCTCAAGCGCGACGGGGTGTCCAGCGACGGCCACGCCACGATGCCCGAGTTCGAGGGAACGCCCGCCGGGACTTGAACGCGGGCCCGGATTGGGACATCCAACCGGCGCCGCCCCCCCGTGTCGGAGGCGACGGTTGGAGTACAGCGTGAGCAAGCGCGTCTATCTGTCGGTTCCGCACATGGGCGAGAGCGAGCTGCGCTACGTCACCGAGGCCTTCACCTCCAACTGGCTCTCCACCGTGGGGCCCAACCTCGACGCCTTCGAGAAGAGCTTCACCGAGCGGGTGGGCCTCCCCTGCGTGGCCCTCGCCAGCGGCACCGCGGGGATGCACCTCGGGCTGCGGCTCCTGGGCGTAGGGCCCGGCGACGAGGTCATCTGCCCCTCGCTCACCTTCATCGCCACCATCAACCCGGCGATCTACCTCGGCGCCCGCCCGGTGTTCATCGACTCCGACCGCGCCAGCTGGAACCTCGACCCCAACGTGCTCGAAGACCTGCTTCGCAAGCGCGCCGCGGCGGGCAGGGTGCCGAAGGCCCTGGTGGTGGTGCATCTCTACGGCCAGAGCGCGGACATGGACCCGATCATGGCCGTGTGCGATCGCTACGGGGTCGCGGTGCTCGAAGACGCCGCCGAGGCCGTGGGCACCACGTACAAGGGCCGCCCCGCCGGCACCATCGCCCCCATCGGGGTGTACTCCTTCAACGGCAACAAGATCATCACCACCACCGGCGGCGGGATGATGGTCGCGCACGACCCGGAGCGGGTGCAGCGCGCGCGCTTCTGGTCGCAGCAGGCGCGGGACCCCGGCGTGGCCTACGAGCACACCCAGGTCGGGTACAACTACCGGATGTCCAACGTGCTCGCGGGCATCGGGCGGGGGCAGCTGGAGGTGCTCGACCAGCGCGTGGCCCGCCGCCGCGAGGTGGCCTTCGCCTACCGCGACGCCTTCGCCGACCTCGGGGGCCTCACCCTCATGCCGCAGTGCGAGTACGGCCTGCACACCCACTGGCTCAGCGCCTTCCAGGTCGACGCCGCCGCCCTCGGGGTCGACCGCGACGGGCTCATCCGCGCCCTCGAGGCCGAGAACATCGAGAGCCGCCCGGTGTGGAAGCCCATGCACCTGCAGCCCCTCTTCGAGGGGGTGGAGTGCGTCGGGGGCGACGTGGCCGCCGATCTTTTTTTCCACGGAATCTGCCTACCGAGCTCGAGCAACCTGTCCGATGAAGACCAGCGGCGGGTGATCGCGACGGTGCGACGCGCCGCCCGACGCGAGCGGTGACCCCGATGAAGCCCGAAGCACCCCTCCCCGACCTCAAGGTGCCCCGCATCGTGATGAACTACCGCCGCCCGGTGGTCGTCGTCGCCCACCTCGCGCTCTGGACCCTGTCGTTCTACGGGGCCTTCTTCCTGCGCTTCGACGGGCACATCCCCGGGTACTACCTCCGGCTCACCCCGTACTGGGTCGTCCCCCTGCTGCTGCTGCGGGCCATCGTGCATGCCAACCTCGGGCTCTTCCACGGGCTCTGGCGCTACACGGGCATGCGCGACCTGCTCACGCTCATCCAGGGCGCGGCCATCTCCAGCGCGCTCTTCGTCCTCTACGCCATCTTCATCGGCCCGCAGGGCTTCCCCCGGTCGGTCTTCGTCATCGACTGGCTGCTCGCCCTCATGGCCGTCGGCGGCATGCGCCTCGCCATCCGCGCGACGCGCGAGACCCTGCGCACCAGCGCCCTCGCCCCCGAGGAGACCCGCAAGAAGATCCTGGTGGTGGGCGCCGGCGACGCGGGCGAGATGCTCGTGCGGGAGATCCACAAGACCCACGCGGCGAAGTTCGAGGTGGTGGGCTTCGTCGACGACAGCCCCGCCAAGCTGCGCGAGCGCATCCACGGCGTGACCGTGCTCGGCCCCATCAGCAGCGTGGCCGACCTCGTGCGCGCCCACGGCGTCGACGAGGTCGTGGTGGCCATCCCCTCGGCCAAGGGGAAGGACATGCGGCAGATCCTCGACCTCTGCCAGGCGAGCGGCGCCAGCATCCGCACCATCCCCGGGATGGGCTCGCTCATCGACGGCAGGGTGACCATCAACCAGATCCGCCCGGTGAAGATCGAAGACCTGCTCGGGCGCGAGCCGGTGACCCTCGACACCGAGGAGATCTCCCGGTGCATCAACGGCGCGGTGGTGATGATCACCGGCGCGGGCGGCTCCATCGGCTCCGAGCTCTGCCGGCAGGTGTGCCACTTCGGCCCCGCCCGGCTGGTGCTCGTCGAGCAGGCCGAGACCAGCTTGTTCCACATCCACCGCGAGCTGCGGGAGACCTTCCCCGACGTGGTGGTGGTGCCCCGCATCGGGGACATCTGCGACACCCGGCGGATGTCGGCGGTGTTCACGAAGTACAAGCCCGCGGTGGTCTTCCACGCCGCGGCGCACAAGCACGTCCCGATGATGGAGTGGAACGCCGGCGAGTCGATCAAGAACAACGTCTTCGGCACGCGCAAGCTGGCCGACCTCGCGGTGGCCCACGGCGTCCAGCAGTTCGTGATGATCTCCACGGACAAGGCCGTGAACCCCACGTCCATCATGGGGGTGTCCAAGCGCGTCGCGGAGATCTACTGCCAGGCGCTCTCGCAGCGCTCCCACACGCGCTTCATCACGGTGCGCTTCGGCAACGTGCTCGGCAGCGCCGGCTCGGTGGTGCCCATCTTCCAGGAGCAGATCCTGAAGGGCGGCCCGGTGTCGGTGACGCACCCGGAGATGAAGCGGTACTTCATGACCATCCCCGAGGCCTCGCAGCTGGTGATGCAGGCCGGGGCGATGGGCCGCGGGGGGGAGATCTTCGTGCTCGACATGGGCGAGCCGGTGAAGATCGTCGACCTCGCGCGCGACCTCATCCGCCTGTCGGGCCTGAAGCCCGGCGAGGACGTGGAGATCCAGTTCACGGGCATCCGCCCGGGCGAGAAGCTCTTCGAGGAGCTCGCCACGGACGAGGAGCACGCCGACAAGACCAAGCACCCGAAGATCTTCGTCGGCCGCTTCCGCCCCTGCGACTGGGACGATCTCCAGGTGAAGATGGACGAGCTCAAGGCCTGCACCGACGGCGCCGACGACGCGACGGTGCGTCAGCGCTTCACGGCGCTGGTGCCGGAGTACAAGCCGACGCTCGTGCCCGGCCAGGGAACGATCCCCCCGAGCGCGGGCATCAAGGCGATGAGCGCCGAGAAGGCCGCGGAGATCGAGGCCAGCGGCGGCAAGGTGCTGGAGTTCAAGCGCTGAAGAGGTGTTGATCCATGTCTCCCGTCACCGGATGAAGATGCTGCTGCCGCGCACGCGCAGCGGCACCTCGATGGCGCCGCCGGTCACCGTCACGCTGCTGCCGCCGAGGGCGTCGCGCAGCACGGTGCCGTCGGCCACGCCGAGCTCCGCCGGGAGGCGCACGGAGACCGCCCGCGCCGTGGTGCCGCGGTTGAGCGCCACGATGGCCACGTCAGCGCCCGTGCCGCGCGCGTACACGTAGCCGTCGCCGTCGGTGTGCAGCGAACGCCGGGCGCCGCGCTGCAGTCCCCGGTGCGTCCCGCGCAGGCGGCCCACCGCGCGCACGTGGGCGAGCAGGCGCTGCTCGCGGGCGTTGAGGTCGGCGCCGAAGCGCATCGGGCGGCGGTTGTCGGGGTCGGCCGCGCCGGGCATGCCCACTTCATCACCGTAGTAGACGAGCGGAACACCGCGCTGGGTGAGCGTGAAGGTGAACGCGATCGCCATGCGCTCGTAGGGCTCGTCGCTCGGGGGCGGCGGGGGCGGGTTGTTGTACCCGAGCTCGCGGGTGTCTCCCACGAGCTGACCGGCGGCCTCGGAGATGAAGCGCTCGATGTCGTGGTTGCCCAGGAAGGGCGACATCGGGAAGTCGCCGTAGGCCCGCTCGCTGCGCTGCACGGCGGCCTCGAGGTCGCCCATGGTGCCGTTGTTGCGAGCGAGGGACGAGCGGATGGCCCAGTAGAGCGGGAAGTCGAACTGCGCGTGCAGGGCGTTGTCGCCGATGTAGCGGCGCACGAGGTCGTAGCCGTCGCCGCCGGTGAAGGTCTCGCCGACGGTGTACGGGCGGGCGTTGCCGGTGTCCCAGGCGTTGAGCCGCGCCCGCAGGTTGCTCGTGGCGAGGAAGTTCATGTGCTTGACCGCGTCGACGCGGAAGCCGTCGGCGTTGGTCTCGTTGAGCCACCACATGCCGTCGTCGAGCATCTGGTCGGCCACGGCCATGTTGGTCCAGTTGACGTCGGGGAGGTAGTTGGTGAACCAGCAGTCGAGCGGGCGGTCGTCCCAGCTGCACATCGGCCCGCCGCACACGCAGCTCCCGTCCCCGTTGAACCAGCCGTCCCGCTGGTGCATCTGGAAGTACGGGTGCTCTCGGTGGAGCTGGTTGTTCACCATGTCGTAGAGCACCCGGATGCCGTGACGGTGGGCCTCCTCGTTGAGCGCGCGCAGGTCGTCGAGCGAGCCCCAGTGGGAGTCCGTGTCGCGGGGCTGGTTGGGCCAGTACCCGTGGTACCCGCCGTAGCCGCGCCCGTCGCCGCCGCGCCCGACGTTGTGGGTGTTGGCGTTGACCGGTGAGAGCCAGAGCGAGCGCACCCCGAGCTGGTCGAAGTAGCCCTCGCGCAGCGCGGCGATGACGCCCGCGAAGTCCCCGCCGTTGTAGTCGGCGATGGGGGCGATGCCGCCCACGCGGCCGTCGTTGAGGGGGTTGCCGTTGCGGAAGCGGTCGGTGAAGACGAAGTACATCGGCCCGTCGGTCCACTCGAAGGGCGTCTCCTCGATCCACATCGGGACGAAGAGCTCGGCGGCGCGGCGGCCGCCGGCCGTGCTGGCGTTGAAGCGCAGGCTGTAGCGCGTGCGGGCGAGGCCGCGGGCGCGCACCCGGATGAGCCCGCTGGCCCGGTCGAAGGTCACCGCGTCGGGGGGGAGCACACCCGGGGACATGGTCACCCGCACGCTGGCCGGGTCGACCCCGCGGCCTTCGGCGCCGTCGGTGTAGCGCACGTCGAGCTCCAGGGTGCCGTCCCCGGAGGCGCCGTTACGCACCGGGCTAAGCAGCGGGAGGTTGCAGTCGGGCACGATCACCCGGGAGTTCTCCACGCCGCCGACGTACTTCCGGACGATGTTCGCCGGGTCGGTGATGTACTGGTCGCCGTCGACCACGAACTTGTACCCGTAGTCCCCCGCCGGGAGGTCGAGCTCGACGCGGAACACCCCGGTGGCCCCCATCGGGGTGAGCGGGTTGGCGCTGGTGGAGAAGCTGTTCCACTCGCCCGCGACGGAGACCGAGCGCGCCGGGCGGCCCAGGTTGAGCGAGAAGCTCGTGCGGCAGCTGCGCACCAGCGCGCCGCCGTCGAGGACCATCACGGGCACGTCCGGCGGCGGGGTGTCGGTCACCACGAGGCCCTGGTCGCCGGGCGCAGGCGCGTCGGCGGGGCGCGGCGCGTCGAGGCCGCCGAGGTCGAAGGTGCCCGGGACGTCGGGAGTGACCGCGGCGTCCGCGGGGTCGACCGCGGCGTCGGCGGGGTCGACCGCGGCGTCGTCACAGCCGGCGAGCGCGAGGCCCAGGAGAGCGATCGATCGGTACAGGCAGGCCATGGTTGACGGACTGAAACAGCCCGGGCGCGGCCCGGTCAAGCTCGGGCGGCAGTGGGGCCGTGAGCGCGTCAGCCCGCGCTGGACAAGCGTCGGGCTTTGGACGAGTTATCCCGCCACGGCAATGGAGTGGATCACCGACCCGAAGGCCTGGATCGGCCTGTTGACCCTGACGATCCTCGAGATCGTTCTCGGCATCGACAACATCGTCTTCATCTCCATCGTGGCGGGCAAGCTGCCGCCCGCGCAGCAGCGGCCCGCGTGGCGATGGGGGCTCGTGCTCGCGCTCATCCCGCGCATGGTGCTGCTGCTCTTCCTGGGCGTGCTGCTGCGCATGACCCACCCCCTGTTCACGGTCTTCGGCGAGGCCACCGAGCACAACCCGTGGGCCATCTCGGGCAAGGACCTCATCCTCATCGTCGGCGGGCTCTTCCTGGTGTTCAAGGCCACCCGGGAGATCCACGGCAAGCTGGAGGGCGAGTCCGAGGAGGTGAAGGCCCAGGGCAAGGACCAGTTCGGCGCCGTCCTCCTGCAGATCATGCTGCTCAACCTGGTGTTCAGCATCGACTCGGTGGTGACCGCCATCGGCATGGTCGACAAGATCGCCATCATGGCCGGCGCGGTGATCATCTCGACCTTCGTGATGATCGCGGTGGCGCAGCCCGTCGGGGACTTCGTCGAGCGTCACCCGACGGTGAAGATGCTGGCGCTCTCCTTCCTGGTGCTCATCGGCGCCAACCTCCTGGCCGAGGGCTTCGGGCAGCACATCCCCAAGGGCTACACCTACTTCGCCATGGCCTTCTCGGTCGGCGTCGAGATGATCAACCTCCGCCTGCGCAAGCCCAGCACCACCGTGCCGGTGAAGCTCCGCGAGGCCCACATCCAGGTGGCCTCGGTGCCCCCCGAGGCTTCGACCGCCGCCGCAGGGCCCTCCGTCCACGACGATGCTCCTCGCCATTGATGTCGGCAACACCAACACCGTCCTCGGCGTGTACGAGGGCTCCCGGCTGCTCCACCATTTCCGGGTGGAGTCGGCCCGCGGGCGCACCTCCGACGAGTTCACCGTCACCCTCCGCGCGCTGCTGGAGCACCGAGGCATCGACCCGTCGGCCATCTCCGCGAGCGCCCTCGCCTGCGTGGTGCCCTCCCTGGCGGAGACCTTCTGTCGCGTCGTGCGCACGGCCTTCAACCACGAGCCCATGGTGGTCGGCCCCGGCATCAAGACCGGCATGCCCATTCTCTACGAGCAGCCGCGCGAGGTGGGCGCCGACCGCATCGTCAACGCCGTCGCGGCCTACGAGCGCGAGCGCTGCGGGCTCATCGTGGTGGACTTCGGCACCGCCACCACCTTCGACGTGGTGAGCCCGAAGGGGGAGTACCTCGGCGGGGTCATCGCGCCGGGCGTGCAGATCGCCGCGGACGCCCTGTTCACCCGCGCGGCGAAGCTCCCGAGGGTGGAGCTCACGATGCCCGCCAAGGTGCTCGGGCGAAACACCCAGCACGCCATGCAGGCGGGCATCCTCTTCGGGTACGTGGGCCTGGTCGACGGGCTGGTCGAGCGCATCCGCGGGGAGATGGCCTTCCCCTGCAAGGTGATCGCGACCGGCGGGCTCGCGCGCACCATCGCGCCCGAGTCGAAGTCCATCGAAGAGGTCGACGACTTCCTCACCCTCGACGGCCTCCGCATCCTGTGGGAACGCAACGCTCCATAGCCCGCCTCGCCCTGCTCGCCGCCGTGCTGGTGGCGGCGATGGGCCTCTCCCTCACCGTGGGCGCGGCGCACCCCTCGTTCGCCCGCGCGTGGAGCGACCCGGCCGGCTATGACCGTGCCCTCCTGGGCGCGCGCCTCTGCCGGGTGCTGCTCGGGGCCATCGCGGGGGGCGCCCTGGCCGCCGTGGGCGCCGGGTTCCAGGGGCTCTTCCGCAACCCCCTGGGGGACCCCTACGCGCTGGGCGTGTCGGGCGGCGCGGCCCTGGGCGCCACGGTCGCCGTGCTGGCGGGCTTCGGGCTGGCGCTGGTGCCCGCGGCGGCCTTCGTGGGGGCCGTCGGGTCGACCGCGGTGGTGCTGCTCACCGCGCGGGCGAGCGGACGGCTGGGCGCCGAGGGGCTGCTGCTCGCGGGGATGGTGTCCAACGCGGTGACCAACGCGGGCCTCGCGCTGCTGCGCTCGTCGGTGCAGAACGCGCGCACCCAGGAGACGCTCACCATCCTGCTGGGCACCATCGCCGAGGAGCCCGCCTCGCGGGTGGCGCGCGTGGGCGTGACCGCGGGCATCGGGGTGCTGGTGCTCTGGGGGCACGCCAAGGCGCTCAACCTCCTGGCGCTGGGCGACGACGGCGCGACCGCGCTGGGGCTCTCGGTGCGCCGGGCCGAGCGGGCGGTGTTTCTCGCGAGCTCGCTGGCCGTGGCCTCGGTGGTGAGCGTGTGCGGGCTCATCCCCTTCGTGGGGCTGATCGTGCCCAACTACGCGCGCTCGTGGGTGGGGGGCGACCACCGGGTGCTGATCCCGGCGTGCGCGCTGGGCGGCGCGACGCTGCTGGTGCTGGCCGACGCCGTGGCGCGCGGGCTGTTCATGGTGATGCACACCGAGCCGCCGGTGGGGGCGATCACCGCGCTGGTGGGGGGGCCGTTATTCCTGCTGCTGCTCAAGCGCGCGCGGGTGGAGGGGTAAAGGAAGGTCGACGTCCCGCCCCGAGAGCTTCTGCCAACGCTCGCGGGAGCGGGCACTACGGGCAATGGTTTCTGTAAGCCCGAGTGAATCCGTGCCGACGACGGTGCCCCGTTGGTCCTCCTATCGGCCCCCCGGCGACCTGCGAGGAGAGTCTTGCGCTTCCCGCCCCGCGAAGACACGATCCTTGCGCGATGCTGATCGCCAACGTCATCGCCATGCGCTCCACCCAGGTGGGCGACTACATCTATCGCGTTTCGCAGCCGTCGCTGGCCATGGGACGCGTGCCCGGAATCAAGGTGGTCACGGTCGGCGTTCTCTCTCCTCACCTGGGAGACGTCCTGCGAACGGCGGACGTCGCGATTCTCCACCTCCTCAGCGAGGCAGACGTGCTTCCGCTCATGGAGGCGAGAAGGCAGCGCGGACAGGTCACGGTCTACGAGATCTCCGATCATTTCATGGCGGCCCACCAGGGCGTGGGCATCCGTGGGTGGTTCTCCGATCCGGTCAACCGCGCCAACGCGCTCGCGCTCATCCACGGGGCCGATGCCGTGCAGGTGACGGGCAGGGGGCTGGCCGACGCGTTCGGTGAGCACAATCGCCAGACCGTCGTCTTCGAGAACCAGATCGAGAGCATGGGCCAACCGCCGCGGGAGCCCGGTGGGACCGTGCGGATCGGGTGGGCCGGGTCCGACGGGCACACCCAGGACCTCATCCAGATCCGCGGGGTCATCGCCGACGCCTGCCGCCGCTTCCCGAACGCGACCTTCTCCTTCATGGGCAACGACCAGCAGTTCGAGCAGGTGTTTGGCGCGATCCCGTCCGCGCAAAAGACGTACACGCGACCCGGCTCGCTGGCGGACTACCGGCGCTTTCTCGACACGCTCGACATCGGCATCGCGCCGATGCTGTCGAACCCCTACAACCACTGCCGATCCGACGTGAAGTTTCTCGAGTACGCGGCGTCGGGGGTGGTGCCGGTGCTCCAGAGGATCACGCCCTACGAGCAGCACGCCATCCACGGCAAGAACGCGTTTCTCTTTCGCGACGCGACGGAGCTCGGCGCGATCCTCACGGAGGTCATCTCGAACGCCGCTCTGCGCGGCGCCGTTTCGCGGGAGGCGCATGCCTACGTGTCCACGGACCGTCGCGAGGATCACCACGCTGCCGAGCGAGTGCGTTTCTACGCGAGCCTGGCGACCGGCGCCCCGGCCGACAACCTGGGAGACGTGCCCCTTCATCGCCTCGACCCGGGCAGCCAGACCTACGACGTCGAGACCCACCCTGCCGAGACGGCGCTGGTCCTTGGGATCGAAGCGGAGGCGACGGGCGCCCCGTCTGCCGCACGCGCGCGCGCGTTCTTCGATCAGGCCGCGGCGCTTCGTCCGGACTACGCACTCGCCTATTTCTGGCGCGGTCGAAGTCACGAGTTGAGACATGAGCCCGAGGCGGCCAACGGGTTCGCTCGCGCCATCGAGGCGAATCCGTCGTCGCTTCGTGCGTTTCTGCATCTCGCGCGGGTTCAGGCGCCGCGGGAGCCCGACGTTGCCCTGGCCACGCTCGATCGAGGTCTCGCGGTGTCGCCACGCCATGCCCCGTTTCTCGAGGCGCAGGCGCAGGTGCACGAAGATCGCGGGGACCTGGAGCGCGCGCGCCGTCTCTATCAAGCCGCCCGCGACGCGAGCGCGTTTCTCGGATCGGCGACGGCGGGGCTCGGGCGCGTGTGCAGTCGGCTTGGGCGCACCGCCGAGGCGCTCGAGGCGTTCCGGGCGGCCGTCGCGTCCTCTCCCGACGATGCCGTCGCGCACCGCATGCTGGCCGAGCAGCTCTTCGCCTCCGGCGACGTCGCGCGTGCGTCGGCGCATTGCGTCCGGGCGCTCGAGCTCGATCGCCACGACGCGACCGCGAATGCCCTGCTTCCGAAGCTGATCTCCGCGCTCGAGAAGGTCCCTTAGGAGGTCCGGGCGGCGTCTTCAAACGGCTTGAATTTCTGCACGGGGCGATGAGCGGTGGGCGCATGGGCCTACGGTGAACCCCGGCCGATGGGACTGCGCACGAGCGGTCGAGCCCAGGAGCTGCCCGCCGACACCCCGCGAAGCCCCTGCGAGCCATCGGCCAGCCCGATCATCGGAGTCCAACGAGCCCGGGAGCCATTTCCCATCGCACCTTCGGGAGTCTCTCCGCCGCGAGCGCGCGCGTGGCGCTGGGCGACGCGGTGCTGCTGCGCCACGCCAAGGGCGGCGAGCTGGCCGAGCGCTTCAACGAATACCTCGCTGGTGCAGGAGGGCCGGGCGACGGAGCGCGCGGCGACCTACCGCGGCCGCGGGTGGTGCTTCGGGTAGAGCGGCCATGGGTCGAAGCGGGCGCCCGCTTCGACCCATCGCCGGGCATTAGCCCTCGACAAACCACCCGCGCATCCCGTCCGATGGGGCCGTGATGCGATCCTCCCCGTCCTGGCATCGCGGCGCGCTCGTCGCTCTCTCGATCGCCGCGCTCTCGTGCCGCAAGCCGCGCGCCCCCACCCCCGTCCGCGCCGCCACCCCCGTCCGCGCCCCCGCCCCTGCCGCCGCCGCGCCCGCCGCCGCGCCCGCGGCTCTCCTCGCGCGCTGCGACCGCGCCGACGGGAGCGCCTGCGACGCCCTCGGCCAGCGCTACGAGCAGGGCGACGGGGTGGCCCGCGACCTCGCGCGCGCGGCCGAGCTCTACCGCCGCGCCTGCGACGCCCGGGCCTTTGCGGGCTGCACGCACCTCGGGTGGGTCTACGAGTCGGGCCTCGGGGTGACCGCCGACCTCGCCCGCGCCGCGACGCTCTACCGCAGCGCCTGCGACGGCGGTGCGCTCCGCGGGTGCACCAACCTCGGCTGGCTGATGGAGGGCGGCCGCGGCGTACCCCGCGACCTGCCGGGCGCCATCGCCCTCTACGAGCGCTCGTGCCAGGGCGACGAGGGCGTCGCGTGCGCCAACCTCGGCCGACTGCGCGCCGACGGGGAGGGCGGGGCGCGCGATCTCCCCGCGGCGAAGCGGTACTTCGAGCGGGCCTGCGGCCACGGCGACCCGCCGAGCTGCTCCCGCGCCGGGTGGATGGACGAGGCGGGCGAAGGGGTCCCCGCCGACCTCGCGCGGGCGGCGGCGTGGTACCGCCTCGGCTGCGACGCCGGCGACGCGCGCGGCTGTGTCAACCTCGGCTGGCTCCACCAGAACGGCAGCGGCGTCGCGCCCGACCCGAGCACCGCGCGGGCGCTCTACCAGCGGGCCTGCGACGCGGGCAACGCCCTCGGCTGCAAGAACCTCGCGGCCCTCTACGAGCAGGGCCTCGGCGTGAGCGTCGACCTGCCGCGCGCGGCGGGGCTCTTCCAGCGCGGCTGCGAGGGCGGCAACGAGAGCGCGTGCGCCAGCCTCGCGGCGATGCTCCAGGAGGGCCGCGGCGTCGCCCGCGACCTCGGCCGCGCGCTCACCCTCGCCGAGCGGGCCTGCACCGGCGGCAACGCGCTCGCGTGCAACAACGCCGGGTGGATCCACAACGAGGCGCCCGGGCGACCGCACGACCCGGCGCGCGCGCGGACGCTGTACCAGCGCGGCTGCGAGGCCGGCAACGCCATGGCCTGCCTCAACCTCGGGTCGATGCTGCGCCACGGCGCCGGCGGCGCGGTCGACCTCACGCGCTCCCGGCAGCTCTTCGCCACCGCGTGCCGCCTGGGGTTGCAGGCCGCGTGTGGGCCCTGAACCACGCGCCCGCGGCGGACGGTGCGTCCCTTGACACTCCAGGGGTCGGCGGGCATAGACCCGCCCACTAGCAGCCATGACCCTCGTGTCACCACCGGTCGCTGCGTCGTCCGACGGCCCACTGTCCATGACAGACTCGTTTCCCCCAGTGGCCCTTCGCGACCTCGTCGCCCTGATCAAGCCGCGCCTCGCCTCGCTGGTGCTGTTCACCACCGCGGGCGGCGCTTGGCTCGCGGGCGCCTCGCTCACCTGGCCCGTCACCCTCTACGCGCTGCTCGGCACCACCCTCGCCGTCGCCGGGGCCCACTCGCTCAACTGCTACCTCGAGCGCGACCTCGACGCGCTCATGCACCGCACCCGCAACCGCCCCCTCCCGGCCGGTCGCGTCGACCCGAAGCTCGCCCTCACCCTCGGCCTCGCCTGCGCGGCCGTGTCGCTCCCCATCCTGGCCCTCGGCACCAACGCGCTCACCGCCGCGCTCGGGCTGCTCGCCCTCGTGAGCTACGTGCTGGTCTACACCCCGATGAAGACCCGCAGCGCGTGGGCCCTCGGGGTCGGCGCCCTCCCCGGCGCGCTCCCCCCGCTCATGGGATGGACCGCCATCACCAACCGCCTCGAAGCCCCCGGGCTGGTGCTCTTCGCGATCCTGTTCCTGTGGCAGCTGCCGCACTTCCTGGCCATCGCGCTGATGCTCAAGGCCGACTACGACCGCGCCGGCATGAAGACCGTCCCGCAGGTGATGGGCGACCGCAACGCCCGCGCCCAGGCCGCCCTCTACACCGCCCTGCTCGTCCCGATGCCCCTGCTGCTGGTTCCGCTGCACGTCGCCGGCACCGCCTTCGCCGTCATCGCCTCCCTCCTCGGCGTAGCCTTCCTCGGGTGGAGCCTCGTCGGCCTGCGCCGCGACCCGGGGCCCACCTGGGCGCGCCGGGAGTTTCTCCTCTCCCTCGTCTACCTCACGGGTCTCTTCGGCGCGCTCGGCCTCCGCGGTTGAGCCCATGAGCCACGCCCCGACGGCCCCGGACCGCCTCGTCGCCGTCATCGCCCGCCGCCCCCTCGCCGCCACCCTCTGGATCGCCGTCGTCCTCGCGGTCCCCATCGTCTTCTATCTCCGCCACCGCCCGGCCCCGCTGCCCGTGCTCGCGACGCTCCCCGCGTGGCGGCTCACCGACCAGGCCGCCCGCCCCTTCGGCAGCGACCAGCTCCGCGGCCGCGCCTACGTCGCCAACTTCATGTTCACCTCGTGCCCCACCGTCTGCCCGGTGCTGTCACGCCACCTCGCCCGCGTGCAGTCCAGCACCGCCGCCCTCGGCGACCGGCTGCACCTCGTCTCCATCTCCGTCGACCCCGTCGTCGACACCCCCGGGCGCCTCACCGAATACGGTCATCGGTATGGCTTCGACCCGCGGCGCTGGCACTTCGTCACCGGCGAGGCCGCGGCGCTACAGCGCATCGCCGCCGAGGGCTTCCGCGTGGGCCTCGGGCAGCTACCCAGCACCGCCGAGGGCCGGGCCCCGCACTTCAACATCCTGCACAGCGCCAACCTGATGCTGGTCGACGGCGACGGCCGCATGCGCGGCATCTACCGCGCCGACGACGAGGGCCTCGCCGAACTCACCCGCGAGGCCCGCGCGCTCGTCGGCCGCTGAGGCCCCCCCCCCCCCCCCCCCAACGATGCCGCCCGACCTCTCCGCCGACGGCCACCGCATCGACGCCCTGCTCCGCGTCTCCATCGGGCTGACCGCCGCCCTCGCCGCGGCCTTCCTCATCGCCCTCGCCTGGGTGGTGCACCGCGCCCGCCAGCGCGCCCGCTCGGCGGCGCCCGAGGCCGCCGCCCCGCCCGCGGTCGCCGTCGCCCTCGGCGTGGCCGTGCTGGTCTTCGCGGTCATCGACCTCACCCTCGCCGCCCGCTCGCACCGCGCCGCGATCGGGCCGCCGCCCCCGGACGCCCTGCGCGTCGAGGTGCTCGCGCAGCAGTGGGCATGGCGCTTCCGCTACGCGGGCCCCGACGAGGTCTTCGGCACCGCCGACGACGTCACCACCCTCAACGACCTGCGCCTCCCGGTGGGGCGCGCGGTGGCCCTCGAGGTGCGCAGCCTCGACGTGGCCCACGGGCTCTTCCTCCCGCTGCTGCGCTCGCGCGCCGACGCCTACCCCGGGCGCACCGCGCGCACGTGGTTTCGCCCCGCCCGCGAGGGCCGCACCGAGCTCGCCTGCTCCGTGCTCTGCGGCGCCGCCCACTACCAGATGCGCGCCGAGGTCGCCGTGTTGTCCAATGAACAATACACCCGCTGGATGAGCGGCTTGTCCGATGACCAGCGCCGCCGCGCCGCCGCGGGCGAGGCCCCCCCCGCCGGGGCCTGGGCGTGGGGACCGTAGCAGAGGCCCTCGGATGCACCCCGACGACCGCCGCACCGCGCTCCGCACGCTCTCCCTCGCGGGCCTCGGCGCCGCGCTCGGGGCGCTGCTCTCCCTCCTGCTGCGCTGGCAGCTCAGCCTCCCCGGTCGCCCCATTCCCCTCCTCGGCCCGCTGCTCTTCCCCGATCACCACGGCGCCGTCCCGGCCGCCAGCTACCCCGCGCTCTTCACCCTCCACGGCACCGTGATGATCTTCTTCGCGGTCACCCCGGCGCTCTCCGCCCTCGCCCTCATCCGCCTCCCACCGCTCGTCGGCCGCGAGCGCCCCGCGCACCCCGCGCTGCACCGCGCCGCCCTCGGCCTCTTCGCGCTCGGCCTCGCGCTGCTCCTCGCCGGCCTCCACGCCCGCTTCGGCGCCCCGGCCTTCGGCTGGACCGCCTCCCCCCCCCTCAGCACCGCCCGCAGCCCCGGCGCCGGCGCCACCCTCTGGCTCTGCGCCGTCGCCTGCTCCGCGCTGGCCACCCTGCTAGGGTCCTTCGACGTCCTCGCCACCATCGTGGGCGCGCCGAAGCTCGCCTGGGCGCGGCTCCCGCTCTCCGCCTGGGGGCATCTCTTCGCCGCCACCCTCAACGCCCTCTTCCTCCCGATCCTCCTCGGCGCGCTCGCGCTGCTCTTCAGCGACCGCCACCTCGGCACCGCGCTCTTCACCACCCCCTCCCGGCCGGGCGGCGACGCGCTGGTCTATCAGCACCTCTTCTGGATCTTCGGCCACCCCGAGGTCTACATCCTCATCCTGCCCGTGTGGGGCGCCGTCTCCGACGCCCTCGCCCGCGCCGCCGACCGCCCCCCCGCCCTCCACCGCGCCGTCGTCGCCGCCATGGCCGCGGTCACCCTGCTCAGCGGGCTCGTCTACGGACACCACCTGCTCACCGCGGGCCTGTCCCCCTTGCTGGCGCAGGGCTTCATGACCCTCACCCTGCTCATCTCCCTGCCCTCCGCCGCCTTCGTCGCCTCGTGGATCGCCACCCTCCACGGCGCCTCGCTGCGCCCCGACGCCGCGGCCTCCTACAGCCTCGCCGCGGTAGTGCTCTTCGTCCTCGGCGGGCTGACGGGCATCCCCCTCGCGCTCGTCAGCACCGACCGCTTCCTCCACGACTCGGCCTTCGTGGTGGGCCACTTCCACCTCGTCATGGCCGCGACCCTCCTCCTCGGCCTCTTCGCGATGCTCCACGAGGCCCTCGGCCGTCTCGGGCTGCGCGCCCCCTCCATCACCGTCGCCCGCCTTCACGCCTGGACCACCGCGCTGGGCGCCCTCGGGGTCTTCGTCCCGATGCTCCGCCTCGGGCTCGGCGGGGCGCCGCGGCGGCTCTACGACCCCGACCTCTACCGATATCTCCACCCGCTGCTCGCCTGGCAGCGGGTCGCCACCGTGGCCGCCGCGCTGCTGTTCACGGCGCAGCTCGCCTGGCTCATTGCCTGGTGGCGGGGGCGGCGATGAGAGGCCTCGCGCCCGCCGTGAGCGCCGCGATGTTCGTCGCCGCCGTCGCGGCGGGCTGGCTCTCCACCGGACAACCCCTCCGTCTCCATTGGACCTCCACCAACCCTGGTTCGCCCCCCACCGCCGCCCTCGCCCTGCCCGACCGGGTGATCGCCCTCGACACCCTCCGGGCGGGCTTCGTCACCTATCAGCGCCACTGCGCGGGATGCCACGGCGAGGCGGGCGACGGCCGCGGCGCCTCGGGCATCGGGCTCTCTCCGCCGCCACGGGACTTCACCCGCGGCGCGTTCAAGTTCGCCGCCGTGCCCGCGGGATCGCTCCCGCGCGACGAGGACCTCGCCCGCACCATCCGCCGCGGCCTCGCCGGCACCGCCATGCCCGCATGGAGCCTCGGCGAGCGCGAGCTCGACGCCGTGGTGCAGTACCTCAAGACCCTCTCACCCCGCTGGCGCCGCGAGACCCCGCCCGCTCTGGGCGAGGTGGCCACCGCGCCCGACCCCTGGCGCGACGACCCCGCCGGCGCCGCGCGCGAGGGCGAGCGCGTCTATCACCGCGAGGCCCTCTGCGCGACCTGCCACCCCGCGTACACCGACGACGCGCCCACGCGCCCGGAGCCCCGCGCGCCCGTCGCCCACCTCGAGGCCGCCTACGGCACGTGGGTGCTCTCGCCCGACTTCCGCAGGCACCCGATGCGCGCTGGTCGCTCCGTCGACGACCTCCACCGCGCCATCGCCTTCGGCCTCGGCGGCACCCCGATGCCCACCTGGCAGGGCGCCCTCCCCGACCGCTCGCTCTGGGCGCTCGCCTACTACGTGCGCTCGCTCACGCCGTCGCCGTGATGGTCTCGAACTCGCGCTCGAGGAAGGTCTCGATCTTCGACCTGAAGGGCCGCGCGAAGAAGGGCAGCTCGAGCGCCACCGCGATGTGCGACGCGTCGAAGGAGAGGCGGCCGTCAGCCCCGCGGTAGCTGCCCTCGGCGCTCGTCGACGACGTCCAGCGGTAGTGCGATGCCACGTCGAGGTGGGGATAGCGCGCGGCGTAGACGACCACCTGCGCGTCGATGCGCGCCCGCAGGGCCTCCACGGTCGTCGAGTGGCCCCTGCGGAATTCGAGTTTCATCGCGCGAAACCTGCGCGCCGGGTCCCGGGACGTCAACCTTCGCGCGACCGCCGCCACGCCGCGCGGCGCGGAGTCATCCAACGGCCTCCATGCAACGCCCCCTCGTCTGGTTTCGCCGCGACCTCCGCGTCGACGACAACACCGCCCTCCTCGCCGCCGCCGCGCGCGCCGACGACGGCCTCGTCGCGCTCTACCTGCTCTCCCCGGGCGAGTGGCGCGCCCACGACGACGCCCCGGTCAAGGTCGACTTCTGGCTGCGCAACCTCGCGCGCCTCTCCGACGCCCTCCACGCGCTCCACATCCCCCTCGTCGTCGCCACCGCCGAGCACCCCGCGGACATCCCCGCGCTGGTGCGCGACCTCGCCCGCCGCCACGGCTGCACCGAGGTGCACGCCAACCGCGAGTACGAGGTGAACGAGTCGCGCCGCGACGTCGCCGTGCGCGCCGCCCTCGGCCTCCCGCTGCACCTGCACGACGACCGCGTGTTGCTCCCGCCCGGCAGCGTGCGCACGCAGTCCGACACGGCCTATACGGTCTTCACTCCCTTCAAGCGGCAATGGATCACCGTGCTCGGGTCGTCCGTCCCGACGCCGCGCCCCGGCCCTGGGGCGCAGCGACCCGCGGCGGGCGTCGAGCGCAGCGCCGTGCCCGCCGCGGTGGAGGGCTTCGCGTCACCCGTCGACCCCGAGGAGTGGCCCGCCGGGGAGGACGCCGCCGCGCAGCGCCTGGAGTCCTTCACCGGGGTCGCGCTCCAGCACTACCGCAGCGGGCGCGACCTCCCGGCCGTCCGCGGAACCAGCCAGCTCTCCCCCTACCTCGCCGCGGGCGTGATCTCGCCGCGGCGCTGCCTCGCCGCCGCGATGGCCGCCAACCAGGGGCTCCTCCACGGCGGGCGCGAGGGCCCCGACACGTGGATCTCCGAGCTCTGCTGGCGGGACTTCTACACCCACGTGATGGTGGCCTTCCCCCGGGTGAGCATGGGGCGGGCGTTTCGCACGGAGACCGATGCGGTGCCCTGGCGCCGGGCCCCGGACGAGCTCCGCCGCTGGTGCGCCGGAGAGACGGGCTTCCCCCTGGTCGACGCCGCGATGCGACAGCTCCACGCCACGGGCTGGATGCACAACCGCCTGCGCATGCTGACGGCGATGTTTCTCACCAAGGACCTGCTCATCGACTGGCGCGAGGGCGAGCGCTTCTTCATGCGGCACCTCGTGGACGGCGACCTCGCGGCCAACAACGGCGGCTGGCAGTGGTCGTCGTCGACGGGCACCGACGCCCAGCCGTACTTCCGTATCTTCAACCCCTCCACGCAGGCCCGTCGCTATGACCCCGACGGGGAATTCGTGCGGCGCTGGGTGCCCGAGCTGCGCGCGCTCGACACGCGCTCCCTGCTGGCAATGGAGAAGATGGGCCCGCTGGAACGGCGACGGCTGGGCTACCCCGAGGCGATGGTCGATCACGCCGCGGCGCGGGTGCGCACCCTGGCAGCCTTCAAGGGCGCCTGAGCGTCGGGGGCTATTTGCCCAGGGCCTTGAGCTGCCCCGGCATGGTCACCTGGATGACCCCTCCCCAGTTGCACATGCACTTCGAGTTCGCGTCGAGGGCGGGGAAGTTCTTGATCATCGCGGAGGGTGAGCCCGGCGCCCACGGGGCCGCGACGACCGGGACGCACGGCATCGGGGTGAGCACGCCCAGCGCCGCCGCGGTGGCCGCCACGACCATAGGGTTCGCGGGGGAGCTGCACATCCCGAAGGGCATGACGTTCTTCATGGGGGTGAAGTCCATGATGTTGGCGATGGGCAGGTTGGAGCCCGTCGTGCCCTTCTCCGGGGTGACCACCATGGCCGACGGGGCCACGCCGAAGCTGCACTGGAGGAGGGCACCGTTGGCGACCAGGGGGGGCATCGCGTAGCTCCTTCGCGGGTCTGTGGGTAGGGCCGGGGTGATCGTCGGACCCTCTCGCTCTATCACGACGGCGCGGCCCACATGCGCTATCAAACCGGTCTCCCCGCCCATGACCAGCCCCAGACCCCGCATCGGCGTCGTGCTCAACGCCAACGCCGGACGCGCCCGGCGCGACCCCGGCCTCGCCGACCGCCTCCGCGCGAAGCTCACCGACGACGACCTGCTCGTCTCGACGCGCTCGCCCGACGAGCTCTCCGCCGCGGCCGAGCGCTTCCGCGCGCACGGCGTCACGCTGCTCGCGGTGGTCGGCGGCGACGGCAGCGCGAGCGTCACCCTGTCGACCTTCGCGCGGGTCTACGCGCCCGACGCGCTGCCCCCGGTGGCCCTGCTCCGCGGCGGCACGATGAACACCGTCGCCAACGGCTGCGGCGCCCCGCGCGGCAACCCCGCCGCGCTGCTCGCCTCGCTCGCGCCCCGGGTCCGCTCGGGCAACGGGCTCCACACCTCCCAGCGGTCCACCATCCGCATCGGCGACCGCTTCGGGTTCCTGTTCGGCACCGGGGTGGTCGAAGGGTTCCTGCACGCCTACTACGCCAACGGCACCCCGACGCCCCTCAGCGCCGCGGGGGTGCTCGCGCGCGGCGTGGCCTCGGCGCTCGTGGGTGGGCCCCTGGTGCGGCGCATCGCGTCGCCCTGCCGCGCGTCGGTGGACTTCGCCGACGGCGCCCACTGGCCGCTGCAAGACTACCTCACCATCGCCGCCGGCACGGTCGACCAGATCGGCCTCGGGTTCCGCCCCTTCCTGCGCTGCGACGAGCGCCCCGGGAGCTTCCACCTGCTGGGCATCTACGCCCCGGTGGCGGCCCTCGCGCGCGAGCTCCCGCGCATCCGCCTCGCGCGCCCGATGCGCCCCGGCCACGCGCTCGACCGCGTGACCGACCGCGCCGTCATCCGCTTCGAGGGCGGCGTCGCCCGCTACATGCTCGACGGCGAGATCTTCGAGACCCCGGGCGAGCTCACGCTCACCGCGGGCCCGACGATCACCCTCGTGCGCTGACGCGCCGGCTCACGGAGCCCGCGACGCCGACCGCGCCCGGCGCCGGCGCCGCCGGGCGACCGCCGCGCCCACGACGAGGACCGCGCCCCCGCCCGCGAGCAGGGGGACGCCGCCGACGCTGCCGGCCTGGCACGCGCAGCCCCCCTGCGGGGCTTCGACGAGGAGTTCTTCCTCCGCGCCGGCGTCCATGCGGGCGACCCCGGCGTCGCGGGCGGCGGGGACGTCCATCGGAGAGGCGACGTCGCGCACGACGGGCACGTCGCGGAGGCCCGCGTCGGGCGGCGGGACGCGCTGGCAGAGCCCGTCGACGCAGGCGCTGCCGGTGGGGCACGCGACGCCGGCGCAGCGGTCGGCGACGCAGCGGGCCGCGTCGGCGTCGCAGCGCGACCCGAGGGGGCAGACCACGCCCTGACAGGCGGGGACGCATCGCGGCGCGGCGCCGGTGCAGTCGGCGACGGTGCCCGGAACACACCGGAGCGCCCGGCAGCCGGGGGCCTCGCAGCGACCGGAGGCCTCGTCGCAGGCGGTCCCGCTGCCGCACGCCACGCAGGGGCAGTTGGGCACGCAGCGCCCCGCGGCGCAGTGCTGGCGCGAGGGGCACGCGAGCCCGGCGCAGGGGTCGACGCAGGCGCCGCCGCGGCACACCTGGCCGACGGGGCACACGGCGCCCGCGCAGGGGTCCTGGCAGCCGCGCGGGCCGCACACCTGGCCCGCGGGGCAGGTGACGTTGGCGCAGGGCGTAGGGACGCAGTAGTCGCCCGCGCCGCCGTCGCCGCGCACGCAGGTGAAGCCCGTGTCGCAGGCGCCCTCCACGCAGCGGGGCACGCAGAGCCCGCCCACGCACGCGGTGGTCATCGGACACTGCGGCGTCGCCTGGTCGCAGTTGAGGTCGCGGGTCGAGGCGCAGCTCTCGACGGCGCCGGGGTTCACGGCGGGGTCGCGGTCGTCGCAGTCGGGGCCGCCGCAGGAGGCCGCGCGGAAGCCGTCGCGGTCGGCGTCGACGCACACGGCGGTGTTGTCCTCGTTGAGCCCGGCGACGGCGTCGAACTCGTCCTCGTTGCTGTGGAAGGCGCAGCGCGAGTCGGGGTTGCCGTAGTTGCCCGGCACCACCGCCACGTAGCGGAACTCCACCCCGCACGGGAGGGACCACACCGTGGTGATGGAGTCCGAGATGGCCTCCTCGCCCGGCGCGTTGCGCCCCGCGGCGAGCGGGTGCGCGGCCATGTCCGCGACGGTGCCCGTGGACTCGGGGTTGTTGGTCCAGCCGCGGAGGAAGCCGCGGACGAGGACCGCGCGGTTCCAGCGGCGCGGGTCCGGGGTCTCGCCGTCGGCGACGAAGCCCGTCGAGGCCGGGTCGTCGGTCAGGTAGACCGAGTACTCGAAGGCCTCCAGGCAGCTGTTCTCGACGTGGTCCGTGATGGGGAAGACCACCACCCGGTTGGCGGGGCCCTGCAGGTCGAAGACGAAGCCGCTCCGCCACGGCGCGGTGTACCCGCAGCGGACCTGGTCGCCGCCGCAGTCGTCGAGGTCGACGGCCGTGGTCCCGTCGCTGCGCACGCGCATGTTCTGGAGCCAGCGCCAGTCGAGGTTGTCGCCGTAGAGCGGCGCGTCCGCCGGGGTGAGGCCCGTCACGCACTGGTAGTCCGTGTAGCTCCGCGGGTCGGTGTCGGGGAAGCGCACCGGGTCGACCACCGACGAGCTCACGCCGCCCGTGCACCCGGCCACGTTGACGGTGCTGCGCTCCACGATGAGCCGCCCGAAGGTGAGCTGCGGGGCGAAGCGCGGGGGCGTGTCGCTGGTCTGGAAGATGTCGTCGACGATGCGGGTCGGGTCGCGCGGGCGCGATCCGTCGACGGGCCGGCCGCCGATCGCGTCGAGGCAGCGGTCGAAATAGTCGACCCCGGTGCACACCTGCGCGCCGGCGGCCGGCGTGGCGAGCGCGGCGGAGAGGAGCAGGGCGGCCGCGGGGCGGAGGGTTCGCATGGGGGGATTGAACCCCGGCGCGGGCCCCGACCACAACCCGGTGAATTTTCTTCCCAAGGCTTCGGGAACCCGCCGCGCAGGCCGCTGTCACACAGCCCGTACGCAGCGCCGCATGGAAGCGGCCGCTGCGCCCAGAGGTGACCCCATGACGACGCTGCGCCCCGTGACCCCCGCCCCCACCGTCGCCAACGCCGAGCACGAGGTGGTCTACCAGCTCGTGAAGCGCGCCGAGATCAACCCCATGGAGGTCGAGGACCACGCGCGCGCCGCCATCGAGGTCACCGTCCTCTGGAACCGCTCGGCCCTCCACGTCGCGCACCTCGAAGACGACCGCGGCTTCGCCCTCAGCAGCGTCGCGCCGTCGCTCCCGTCGCCCGCGACGCGCATGCTCCCCGCGCTCGGCCTGGGCAGCGCGGCGATGCTCGGCGGCGCCGTCGCCGCGAGCCTCGGGGTGGCCTCGCTGGGCGCGATCGCCACGGTCGTGGGCGTCGGCCTCGGCGTGCGGCGCCACCAGCAGAACGAGGCCGTGCGCCAGGACGGCGGGCGCTTCGTCGTCGACGCGGAGATGCTCGGCGCGGACGAGCTCCCGGTGGTGACGCGCGACGGCGCGAGCGCGCGCTTCGTCTTCGCCGCGGGCGCCACCGGCGAGGTGGAGATCGACGGCGAGAAGCGCTCCCTCGCCGAGCTCACGGCGCAGGGCCTCGCGCGCCCCTCCCCGGTGCTGGAGGGCGCCTTCGAGGTCGCGATGGTTCCGGGCGGAAAGTACCGCATGGAGATCAACGGGCTCACGGTGGTGGCCAAGGCCGTGCGCGCGGGCCGTCGCGCCCTCGTGGCGACCGGGCGCGACCGCGCGCTGCGGGGCGCCTCCCTCGGCGCGGCGGTGGCGGTGGCGGCCCTCCTCGGCGTGGTGCGCTTCGCGTCCCGCGAAGACGCCGGGCTGCTCGCCGACGGCGACCGCGACGACCGCCTCGCCGAGCTGCGCGACTTCCTCGCTCGGCACACCGAGCAGACCGAGGCCCCGACCGAGCGCGAGGGCGCGGCCGCGGCCGAGCACGGCGCCCAGGACGGCGCGGCGCACGCGGGCCCGGCCGGCGCGATGGGCCGCCCCAACACGGCGCCCGCCAACCGGCGCTACGTGATCCGCCGCACGGGGGAGCAGCCGCACCTCACCAACCAGACCGCGCAGCAGCAGGTGGCCAACCGCGGCGTGTTCGCGGCGCTGGGCGGCGCGGTGGCGATGGCCGCCGACGGGTCGAGCGGCATCCGCTCTCCCTTCGGCCAGATGACCGAGGCGGGCGACGCCGACGCCTCGCACCACGGCAACCTCACCGGCGACCTCGAGGGCGACTCCGGCGGCTTCGCGGGCCTCGACGGCGCGGGCCCCGGCTGGGGCGGCGGCGGCCAGCACGAGCAGGCCATCGGCGCCGGGCGCTTCAACACCCTGGGCCGCAGCGCGGGCTGCGCCGAGGGCGAAGACTGCCGCTACGGCCAGACCCGCGGCACCCTCCACGGCAACGGCCGCCGGACGCACCCGCCGATCGTGAACCCGATCGCTCCGACGGTGGTGGGCATCCCGGCCGACGTGATCCGCCGGGTGGTGCTGCGCAACATCGGCCAGGTCAACCACTGCTACCAGCAGGGGCTGGCGATCAACCCCGGGCTCACGGGCCGGGTCGCGGTGCGCTTCGTCATCGGGCCCAACGGCGCCGTGATGACCGCCGCGCCCGCGAGCGACAACCTCGGCATGCCCTCGGTGTCCGCGTGCATCGCGGGCGCGGTCCAGCGGTGGAGCTTCCCCGTCCCCGCGGAGACCGGCGTCATCACGGTCACCTACCCCTTCTCGCTCATCCCCGCCGACGGCTGATCGCCAGCCCCTCCTGAACCCGCCGCACCGACGACGCGCCGACGACGCGCCGACGACGCGCCGACGACGCGCCGAGCGCGGAATCCATCCAGACGATGGAGGCTCCGCGCGGCGTCATCGTGAGGCGGTGTAGGCCCACGATTTCCGTGCGCTCGTGTTGTCGGCGTCGAGAACGTGCGTGCTAAGGTCGACGTCGTTTACGGTGTCTCATCCGGGCAACGGAGTGACCAGAGATGGCTGAAGATCCCTTAGTAACCCACGCTCGAACCCGCATCGGCCGGACGCTCCGCAACAAGTGGACGCTCGACAAGCTGCTCGGGGTCGGCGGCATGGCTGCGGTCTACGAGTGCACGCATCGCAATGGCTCGAAGGTAGCCATCAAGATCCTGCACCCGAACCTGATGTTCGAGACCAACTTCGCCCAGCGCCTGGTGCAGGAGGGCTACGTCGCCAACAAGATCAACCACCCGGCGGCGGTGAAGGTCTACGACGACGACACCGACGAGACCGACGGCTCGGTCTTCCTGGTGATGGAGCTGCTCCCGGGGCAGACCCTCTCGCAGTACCGCCGCGCGAAGAAGCGCTTCAACGAGCTCGAGACCCTGAAGATGCTCTCGCCGGTGCTCGAGTGCCTCGGCAACGCGCACCAGCACGGCATCATCCACCGCGACATCAAGCCCGAGAACCTCTTCGTCCAGCCCGACGGCCAGGTGCGGGTGCTCGACTTCGGCATCGCCCGCGTCAGCGACAGCTCCAACGTCACGGCCACCCGCACCGGCATGGTGGTGGGCTCGCCCGCGTACATGTCCCCCGAGCAGGCCCTCGGGAAGATGAACTCCGTCGGCCCGCAGACGGACGTCTACGCCGTCGGCGCCACCATGTTCGCGCTCATCTCGGGCACCACGCCGCACGCGGGCGAGTCGACGCAGGAGATGATCGTCCTCGTCGCCACGCAGCAGGCGCGCAAGCTGTCGGCGGTGTTCCCCGAGGTCAACCAGCGGGTGGCCGAGGTCATCGACCGCGCGCTGCTCTACAACATCGCCGAGCGCTACACCGACGCCTTCGACATGCTCGCCGCGGTGCGCGAGGTCATCGCCGAGCTCGAGGGCGGCAAGAAGAGCAAGGTGCTCCCCACCTTCGTCGACGACGACGAGGAGGGCGCCACGCAGGTGGCCCCGGCGCTGAAGTCCGGCAGCGGCCCCGGCACCAACCCGGGCCCGCGCCCCTCCGTGGGCGCCGGGCAAAACCGCCAGGGCACCGCGCCCGCCGTCACCGGCGACGTGCCGAGCAGCAAGATGCGCCAGGCCACGATGGCCCCCATGGGCGCCCCCTTCCGGGCCACCACCGGCGGCGCCCTGCCCATCGGCGCACCGCCCATCGGCTCGCCCCCCGCCCGGCCCATGGCTCCGGCGCTCCCGGCCACGCAGGCCATGGAGGCCTTCCCGGTGCCGACGACCGGCAGCGACCAGCCCGACTCCATGCCCGGCAACTACGTCAGCCAGCACGGGCAGCAGCCCGCGCCGGGCTCGACCTCCGGCATGCAGCCCTTCCCCGGCAGCAACAGCGGCATCAACTTCCCGCCGCCGGACGTCGGCACGTCGAGCGGTCA
>Ga0247843_1000358_pt1 | contig 108939 bp, 91 predicted proteins | sample LaCruzMarch2017__FD_192420 | JGI IMG/M metagenome (GOLD analysis project Ga0247843, IMG submission 192420) | Freshwater microbial communities from meromictic Lake La Cruz, Castile-La Mancha, Spain - LaCruzMarch2017_8m | ecosystem: Environmental > Aquatic > Freshwater > Lake | place: Spain...
AAAACGTTATGCCTCATTGTAGGACGACCGTGCAAACCAACAGACTTCGACAAGAAAACGAAACAGCCGACCGCACATTTTAGCACATTTGGTTGCCCAACACACAGGCGACCGCTTCGCAACCAAAAGAGCTAAAATTACCCACCCACAACAATGTGAATAAAATCTTGTGGACTACTTTTGACCAAAAGAAATTATTCCCTATTTTTGGACACAAATTGACCAAATGACAGTCGTGAAAAAATTTACAACTTTCGGAGAACATCTCAGGACACTCAGAGAAATTAATAGCTTGACCTTGCGAGAAGTTGCAGCCAGCTTAGCTCTTGACACATCTCTTCTTGCAAAAATTGAACGAAACGAAAGACAACCTACGCGACAACTAATAAAGCAGTTCGCTGACTTTTTTAAAGTTGAAGAAAAAGAATTGCTTGATGAATTTCTTAGCGACCAAATAGTTTATAAAATTTTAAACGAGGAAACAGATTTGAATATTTTAAAAGTTGCCGAAGGCAAAATTAAATACATAAAAACTCACAATGGCTAAATACAATAGAAATATAACGGAACTTAAAACAAAGGCTGCAATGTGGTGGCCAGAAGAATTAAAAACGAAAAACGCTTTAGCTAATGTTCTTCCATTGCTTCTCAAAACCCAAGATGACTTTTTACATCTTATTGTTTTAAGTAAAAATGACCCATTTCAACTTTTTGATTTAATAAAAGTTGCCAAATACCCATCAAATCTATTTCTTAAACATTTAGCAGTTTTATCAGACTATGGAGGCGAACCAATTCAACGCTTAGGTCGTTCTTTCAAAGACATTTTTCCAAAAGGAAAGGGAGCAAATGGAAAATACTATTTTGATTTTATTTGGAAAGAAAAAAAATTAAGATACGAATTTAAGGCTTTGCCTGTTAATGGACTAAACAGCAAAAAACTATTCATTGACGGAGCAGGATTAATAAAAGAAAAAGAATTAGACGATTTAACGTGCGATATGATTGCACTTTTATTGTTTGCTTCAACTTCTGATTATGCTGAACACACTGGTTTAACTGCTTGTGAAATTGGCACTATGCTTGGCGATGAGGATGTGTTAACAAAATTTGTAAAGCAGAGATACATAATCGTTAGTAAACAAACAAGCGGTGCAACTGCAAATAGTTTAGGTCAATTAGCACAATCCGAAATTGTAAGTTTCCTTACCAAAGAACTTGGCGACAAATACAAAATCATTCGCAACGGTTATATTACCATTGACGGTTATGATAAAAAAGGCGGAATGCCTTTCGATTTAGTTGTAGAAAAAGGAAAGAAAAAAGTTGGTATAGAAGTTAGCTTCCAGGTTACTACAAATAGCACCATAGAAAGAAAAGCTGGGCAGGCGGCTGACCGCCAAGCATTAGTTCACAAAAGCGGTTATCAGATTGCTTATGTTCTTGACGGTGCAGGAAATTTTCAACGTTCATCTGCAATTTCAACAATTTGTAATCATAGCGATTGCACGGTAGCTTATACAGTTGCAGAATTTAAAGTATTGTCTAACTGGATAAAAAGTGTGATATGATAAAATTCATTGATTTATTCGCTGGAACTGGTGGTATTCGTTTAGGCTTTGAACAGGCTTGTAAAAAATTTAATTTAAAAACTGAATGTGTTTTTTCATCCGAGATTGATAAGAACGCTTGTGCGTCTTATGAATTAAATTTTGGTCACAATCCATTTTCAGACGTTACACAAGTTGAGGAATTACCACCTTTTGATTTTATGTTAGCAGGGTTTCCTTGTCAATCATTTTCATACGCTGGAAAACGCAGAGGATTTGGAGAAACAAGAGGAACTTTGTTTTTTGAAGTTGAAAGATTGTTATCCAAATATAAACCTAACGGATTTTTACTTGAAAATGTGAGAGGTTTGACAACTCACGATGAAGGACGAACTTTTGAAACTATTATTAATAGCCTTAAAAATCTTGGCTATAGTGTAAATTATTTTCTTTTAAACAGTAGCAGTTTTGGCGTTCCACAAAACAGAGTTCGTATTTACATTCTTGGTACATTAAACGGAGACATTAAAACGAAATTACATTCTGACGTTGGAGCTTCCGACTCTCATAAATTTAAAGAACAAAACGGACAGACCTCACTTTTTTCAGAACCAAAAACAATACGAGTTGTAAAAGATATTCTTGAAAAGAAATTTCCAGAAAATTATGAATGCACAAAAGACTTTGTAAATAAATTAAAAAATGTAGTTGGCGAAGATTTATCAAAACTTCACGGTTATAGACTTATTGATTACAGAGGCGGACAAGCAATTCACTCTTGGGAATTAGGAATAAAAGGAAAGTGTACAAAAGCAGAAATCGAATTTTTAAATCTTCTAATCGGAAACCGAAGAAAGAAAACTTTCGGCACTCACCAAGACGGAAAGTCATTGACAATTGAGCAAATAAAAACATTTTATAAAAAGAACGACCTTGACACCATTTTGAGTTCATTGGTAAACAAAGGTTACTTGAGTGCTTATGAAGACAAGTACAATCCAGTAGCAGGAAATATGTCATTTGAGGTTTTCAAATTTCTTGACCCCGAGAGTATTTCAATTACTCTGACCGCTTCTGACACTAACAGACTTGGAATTGTTCAAAATGGTAGAGCAAGAAAAATGACACCGAGAGAATGTGCAAGACTTCAAGGTTTCCCAGACACTTACAAACTGTTAGACAACGACAACGCAGTTTATAAACAAATGGGCAATGCTGTTTCAGTTCCAGTAATTGAGGCAGTAATTACAGACCTAATTGAAAACAACGACATATTTAACAAGACAAAAGCCAACCCTTCAAAGTCACATACATTGGCAAGTCGCACAATCCCAACGCTTGACCAAAACTTGCCAAAGAGTGTGCCTTCCCTAACGCACTGACAGACGAGTGAAAAAACAACGAAGGCATAACAGCGGTTTGGCAAAAGTGGCGGTTCAGTGGTTAATTGAACATTTGTGCTTCGTATCAAGTTCAGTGGTGGCAGACAGTTTTGTGCTTCGTAATCGCCACCTTCGCCAAGCCGCAAACCGTTACAAGCAACCCTAACAGACGACACAGAATGAAAAAAATTATACTGACATTAATCTCCCTTATTGCAATCCAAGCATTGACTTTTGGACAACAGGAAGTAAAAACAAATGACGGAAAAACTGTTTTGTTGTATGAAGACGGCACTTGGTTATACGCTGACAGCATTCCTTTGTATAACATTAAGGCAACTAGCATAACAAAATTAGAACTACCAAAAACCAATTCCAAGGACAAAATTATCACGCACACAGGATATTCGCTTCTATACAACGAAACACACGAACAAGCAAATTGGGTTGCATACGACCTTACCAAAGAGGAAACAAATAAACTTTATGAAAGAACAGATAAATTCATATCAGACCCAAAAGTAAAAACAGGAACTGCTTCTGACAAAGATTACGAAGGTTCGGGTTACGACAGAGGACACTTAGCCCCTGCATCTGATATGGGTTGGTCATCTATCACAATGGCTGAATCTTTTTATTATAGTAATATGAGTCCGCAGACACCCAGTTTCAACAGAGGGATATGGAAAAAGTTAGAGGAATTAGTCAGAACTTGGGCAATTGAAAACAATACTGTTTACGTTGTTACTGGACCAGTATTAACAAATGGACTTCAGACAATTGGACCCAATAAAGTTTCTATTCCAAATTATTATTACAAGGTAGTTTTAGATTACAGCGAGCCAAACATAAAAGGCATTGGCTTTATTCTTCCAAATATTGGCTCTAAGGAGCAACTCCAATATTATGCAGTATCAATTGACAGCGTTGAAAAAATGACTGGAATTGACTTCTTCCCATTGCTACAAGACGACCAAGAAGAATTGATTGAAAAAACACTTTGTATTAAATGTTGGTCTTGGAAGAACAGCAAAACAACAAGTGAAAAGAATGAAAATAAAGCAACAGAATCCGTTCAATGTAATGGAATAACAAAAGCTGGAGAGAGATGTAAAAACAAAACATTGAATCTTAGCGGATATTGTTATCATCACGAAGGACAAATTAATGGTGACACTCCGAAAAACAATACTGAAGAAATCAAGAGCCATTCAAATGAGCCTACAAAAAGTAGTTCAACTTCAGTTCAATGCTCTGGAACTACTAAATCTGGCAGTAGATGCAAAAGAATGACTACCAGTTCAAGCGGAAGGTGTTATCAACATTAGATAAATAATATGACTGAATTAAATAATACCGAAAACAAACTTGGACTTTTAAATATCATAGTTATTATACTTTCAATTTATGTATTGGGAGCATTAATCGTTGACACAATTTTCGTTCTTCCGACCGAAACATCAATTTTATTGAATTACATTGATAATACAATTTGTGCATTTTTCTTTTTTGAATTTTCAATACGGTTCTACCGAGCAGAAAGTAAATTAAAATTTATGAGGTGGGGTTGGATTGACCTGCTTTCAAGTATTCCTATGGTTGGTTTTCTGCGTGCAGGTAGACTTTTAAGGCTTATTAGACTACTTAGAGTTATAATAGCTTTTCGTTCAACAAGACATCTTGTAAATCATATTTTTGCTAATAAAGCACAAGGGGCTTTCACATCAATATCCGTAATTGCAATCTTACTGGTAATTTTTTCTGCAATTGGAATTTTACAAGTTGAAAACGACCCAAATAGTAACATAAAAACTGCCGAAGATGCAATTTGGTGGGCTTACGTTACTATTACAACAGTTGGTTATGGCGACAAATTTCCTGTGACAACAGAAGGACGAATTATTGCAGCAATCCTAATGACCGCTGGGGTTGGACTATTCGGAACATTTACAGCATTTGTTGCATCTTGGTTTGTAGTTGACAACAAATCTAAAAACGAGACTAATGACGACACGAAATAGAAGAAGGACAGCTTGTAACAGCACATTTGCAATAGGCGGGGTTTCGTGCTCCGCAGGCAGTTTAGTGGTAGCCGAAAGTTTTGTGCTCCGCATAAAGTTCAGTGGTAAAAATCCCGCCCATCGCAAATCTGCAAACCGTTAGGGGCAAGCTTAAAAGACAGCATGGATTATCTAAAATTTGACTTTAAACTTTCAATTTTTTTGACACTGACTCAGATAGCGCAAGCGTCCGCTTGTGCTTTAAACTAGCAAGCGTCCGCTTGCAATAATTAAAGCGGACGCTTTGAAATAAACAGCACAAGCGGACGCTTGCGCTAGCTTTCAATACTAAATCCCATAAACTAATTTACTGTTTTCAGTCGTAATTTCAGCTACTTGTGCTAAACCCAATTTTTTAAGTTCAGCTTGTTTTTTAGCTACTTCTATTACATAAAAACTTTCGTTTCGTTTGCCCCTAAAAGGCACTGGAGCTAAGTAAGGCGCATCAGTTTCTAGCTCAGATAGCGCAAGCGTCCGCTTGTGCTTTAAACTAGCAAGCGTCCGCTTGCAATAATTAAAGCGGACGCTTGCGCTAGCTTTCAATACTAAATCCGATAAACCAATTTACTGTTTTCAGTAGTAATTTCAGCTACTTGTGCTAAACCCATTTTTTTAAGTTCAGCTAATTTTTTAGCTACTTCTATTACATAAAAACTTTCGTTTCGTTTGCCTCTAAAAGGCACTGGAGCTAAGTAAGGTGCATCGGTTTCAAGTACTATATGTTTTAAGTCTATGGCTTCTATGGCTTCGCTTAATCCTGAATTTTTAAAAGTAAGCACTCCTCCTATTCCTAAGTAAAATCCTAAATTAACTATTTCATTTGCTTCATTAGCTGTGCCACTAAAACAATGAAAAATACCTCGTAATTTAGGGTGTTTCATTTCTATTAAAATTTCTATTACATCTGGAGTTGCGTTTCTTGAGTGTATATTAATGGGTAAATCTTGCTGAATGGCCCACAAACATTGCTTTTTAAAAGCCATTATTTGTTGTTCTTTAAACTCAGTGCTCCAATAAAAATCTAATCCAATCTCACCAACCGCGTAAAACTTACGTTTTTTAAACCATTTCTGAATTTGAAACAAATGCGCTTCTACATTTGCATCCACCGAACAAGGATGAAGCCCCATCATTGGAAAACAATTTTCTGGAAACTGCCACACCAAATCTAACATGGGTTGAATGCTATGCAAATCGATATTAGGCATAAACAAACGCGTTACCCCGTTTTTAATTGCTTTTTCAATTAACTCAGTACTATCTGTTTCAAATTCTTTGGAGTATAAATGGGTGTGTGTATCGGTAAAAATCATTGATAAATTATAATACCACAATATTACATTAATTAAAAGATTTTAAATAAACACTTATTAATGTATGGCATTTTTAAAATGGTAATTAAATATGTATTATTGATTTATGGAAATTATTAAAAAAGAATCTATTATTCATAAATATAACTCCCAAACTGAATTAACCGAAGAGGAGCAAAACTTACTACTAAAAGCCAAAGAAGCTGCTAAAAATGCGTATGCACCTTATTCAAAATTTAATGTGGGTTGTGCTTTGTTACTAGAAAATGGCGAAATAATTTTAGGCAATAATCAAGAAAACATTGCTTATCCTTCAGGGTTATGTGCTGAGAGAACTGCTATTTTTTATGCAGGAGCTAATTTCCCAAAAATACCAATAGAATCAATGGCAATAACTGCGTTTTCTAATAATTACGAGGTAAACCAGCCTGTTATGCCTTGTGGCGCATGCTTGCAAAGCGTAAGTGAATTTGAACTAAAGTTTAGCAAGCCAATTAAAATTATTTTACAAGGAAATACTGGACCTATTTATATTGCAGATGGCATCAATACTTTTTTACCTTTTCAGTTTTTTATTAAAGAATTAGGAATGTAATTCTGCTTCAGATTTTGCCGCAGATTTTTGCCACAGATTACACAGATTTCACGGATAAATTTGTTTGTAAATTGATTATTTAAATTGGACTTTTTAATCTGCGTAATCTGTGAAATCTGTGGTTACATCAAATCTAATTCCGTTTTAAGTTTTTTAGTTAATGATGAAACTACTAGGTTATAGGAATCGTTTACCATTTCTAAAATCATTTCATCTTTTGCATCTTCATTAAAATTAACTGTATTCCAATGAACTTTGCTCATGTGGTAGCCAGGTTTAATTGAAGTAAATTCAGCTCTTAATTCTATTGCTTTTTCAGGGTTACATTTTAAATTAACTGAGTTTGGGTCTTTTATAGAAATTAAGGCAAACATTTTACCCATTACTTTAAAAACTAAAATATCATTATCGAATGGAAAAGTTTCCTCCACTCCTTTTTTAAGTAGACAAAAATCTCTTAATGACTCAATATTCATTTTTAAAAATCAACAAATTTATATCCAATTTTAAATTGCAACATAGAAGTTCTTGAACTAAAATCAACGTTACTATTGTTTATAGTATTTGCAATTTTTCCAATCGTATTGATGCTAAAATCATATCGAAAATCAAAAGTCAAACGCCAAATATCTAATCCTGCTCCTAATTGAGCTCCCAATACAAAGTCATTAAATTCTCCATTTCCCAATACATTTTGATTTGAATTTGAGATTTGTTTATTTATTAAAAATTGAAAATTAGGTCCTGCACTCAGACTAAAAAATCTAAATAATTTTTTTCCAAATAATACAGGTACATCAATATAATTTAAACTTGTATTTGAAACAATTGATGAAGTACTATTGGTATTACTTACTACAGGTAAACTAAAATTCCTAAAATAAACTTCAGGATTAACAAACATTCCTGCAAAACCAATTTTGGTAAAAGCTCCAATTAAATATCCATTGGTAGAATTGGGTATGCTAAAATTTTTAACATCGTAATTAAGGACATAGGTTTGAGAAATACCCGCCTTTAAGCCAAATTGAAATGATTGACTTTTTGATTTTAAAGTAATTAATACAAATAAAACTACTAGAATAACAATTTTTAACGTTTTCATTTTTTTAAAATTTAATTAAAAAAAAACCTGTTGTAAAAAACAACAGGTTTATTTAAAAAGGTAACACAAAAGTTAAGCCAAAACTACTACTTTGTTATTTAAAACTTCACAAATACCACCTAAAATGTCAAAACTTTCTTCTCCATTTTCAGTGCTTTTAATTATAACTTGTCCTTTAGTTAGGCTACTAACCAAAGCTGCGTGGTCTTTTAAAACTTGAAAAGTTCCATCACTTCCAGGTAAAGTTACAATATTTACATCTCCACTAAAAAGTGTTTTATCGGCTGTTATTATATCTAATTGCATTTGTTTTAGTTCTTAATTTTAAGTGCCTAGTACTTAGTTTTATTTGTACTTATTTGAACTAAGTACTAAAAACTAAGAACTAAGAACTTTTTGAAATTATTTTGATTCTGCTAACATTTTTTCACCTTTTTCAATAGCATCTTCAATGCTACCAACTAAGTTAAATGCTGCTTCAGGTAAATGATCTAATTTACCATCCATAATCATATTAAATCCTTTTATAGTTTCTTCAATTGGAACCAACACACCTTTTAATCCAGTAAACTGTTCAGCTACGTGGAAAGGCTGCGATAAGAAACGTTGAACCCTACGCGCACGATAAACAGTTTGTTTATCATCTTCCGAAAGTTCATCCATACCCAAAATTGCTATAATATCTTGTAATTCTTTGTAACGTTGTAAAATTAGTTTAACACGTTGAGCACAATTATAATGAGCATCTCCAACAATTGCAGAAGTTAAAATACGTGAAGTCGAATCTAAAGGATCAACCGCAGGGTAAATACCTAATTCAGCAATTTTTCTGCTTAATACTGTTGTAGCATCTAAATGCGCAAATGTTGTAGCAGGAGCTGGATCTGTTAAATCATCGGCAGGAACATAAACCGCTTGTACTGAAGTAATAGAACCACGCTTGGTTGAAGTAATACGTTCTTGCATTGCTCCCATTTCCGAAGCTAAAGTTGGTTGGTATCCAACCGCTGAAGGCATACGTCCTAATAAAGCCGAAACTTCAGAACCTGCTTGCGTAAAACGGAAAATATTATCAACGAAGAATAAAATATCGCGTCCACCTGATTTTTCATCACCATCACGGAAATATTCCGCAACCGATAAACCTGATAAAGCCACACGAGCACGTGCTCCAGGAGGCTCATTCATTTGTCCAAAAACAAGGGTTGCTTGTGATTTTTCAAGTTCTTTGTAATCAACTTTACTTAAATCCCATCCACCTTCTTCCATATTGTGTTGGAAGTCTGAACCGTATTTTATTACGCCCGACTCAATCATTTCTCTTAATAAATCGTTTCCTTCACGAGTACGCTCACCAACACCAGCAAATACCGACATACCTTCGTATGCTTTTGCAATGTTGTTAATTAACTCCATAATTAAAACTGTTTTACCAACACCAGCTCCACCAAACAAACCAATTTTACCACCTTTTGCGTATGGCTCAATTAAGTCGATTACTTTAATACCAGTAAATAATGGTTCTGCATTTGTTGTTAAATCTTCAAAACGAGGAGGATTTTGGTGAATAGCGCGTTGGCCTTCGCTAGGATCCATCGCTTTCATACCATCAATTGCTTGTCCTACCACATTAAATAATCTACCTCTAATTTGCTCGCCCATTGGCATTGATATTGGAGAGCCCATTGGCACTACTTCCATTCCACGAACTAATCCGTCTGTTGCTTCCATAGCAATAGCGCGAACCATGTTATCACCCAAATGTCTTTGACATTCAAGTATTAAACGTGAACCATCGGGGCGGGTAATATAAAGTGCATCTAAAATTTTTGGTAAGCCTTCATTGCTAGCTGTGAAACTCACATCTACAACTGGACCAATTACCTGAGCTACAACTCCTGATTTTGACATAATTATATGATTATTTTAATTTTTTGGTGGTGCAAAAATAATATTTACAAGCATAAATCAAATTTTATTTTCAAAGTAGTATAGTGATTTTAAGCATTAAAAAAATTAGTGTTTTAGTTAAATTTGGTCATTTTAATAATGGCCTTAGTTATATTTTTATGTTATTAAATTAAGTTATTAAAAATATTATTGAACTTTAATTTACGCTCACTTCTGGAATAAGATGTATTAATTTTAAAGCATCTAAAGTTTTAAAATATTCATTATTTCTAGCGTTCTTTCTTTAAACTTGGCATTAGCTTCTTTTGGATAAAGCTTTATATAATCTGACAGTAGCAATAGTTTACGTTGCCTTTTACCAGTATGAGGCATATTGTAAACAAACTCATAATTAGGTACAGTTATTTCTATTTTTCCTAAATTATTTCTTTTTAAATTTACACTTTCTATTACTCCAATTCTGGTTTCAATGCTATACATGCTGGTACAAAAATTACCTAAGGAATAATTAACTAAAGTAACTTGTGGCAGTGAGTCTAAATTATTTTTGGGCAAAAAAATAAGTTCAGCTGGTTGAAAAACATGAGGATGGGAGCCAATTATCATATTATAACCAGCCTTAGTTAATTGATTTGCTAATTTCATAATATTATTGCGAGGATAAAATTCGTACTCATAGCCCCAATGCATAAATAATATTTTAAATTCAATGCCATCTTCATGCATTTGTTTAAGCGCCAATAAAGCCTCTTCTGCATTAACAGTATTAGTATTATAAGGTGCAATCCCTTTTTGAATATTTAATTTATCTTGTTGTTCTACTTTTGGATTATTTAACCCCCAAGTACAAGCATAAAATCCAATTTTTATTCCTTTAATGGTGATGGAAGTATATTTTTTGTTTTTATTTATCCCATTCACCGCAATCTTTCTGTTTATTAAAAGTTTTTCAGTACTTAAAAGCGATTCATAACTTTTATCCAAACTATGATTATTTGCTATTGAAATCATTGATTTTGAAGCTGGTAAAAAATCAATTAAATGCTTATCGGAATTATAAGTTCTGTAGTCAAACCAAAATTTATTTACTGCTTTTGTGGTGTCTATAATCGTTTCTAAATTTCCAAGCAGTAAATCACAATTGTTTATTTTTGATTGAACTAAACTATCCATAAAATTATCCCAATTATTTCTCATCCACATAATATCGCCTATAATATTTAGTTTAAATTCATTGCTATCAGCACTATTGGCTTTAGGCAATTTTTTAATTTGTTGTTTTTGCAAACTAAAATATTCTTTTAATGATGTTGGAAAATTCATTACGGGATTACCAAATTTTTTTAAATATCCAATCGAATTAAAAATACCGTAAATAAATGAACGACCTTCAACTGAAAGTTTTTGAAAATGTTTAGTTTTAGGTGGATTTTTATATAACGAGTCAATATTAACTGCTAAGCATTTTGAACTAACCCAACATGAACAAATTATAATAGTTAGAAAAATGATTTTGAAATGTAATTTAATCATACGCTTTAAATGGCAAATAAACACTCAGATGGCAACTAATCAAGTTAAAATGTTAAATAATTTACTAATAAATAGTTAAATGAGCCAATTACTTGCATTTATAAACTTTTGATTTATAATTATTATGTTAATTTTTTAAATTGAAATGAAAATAAATTTTTAATTATCAATTTAAATGTAATTGTACTTTATTTTTTAAAAAAATTCAGAATAAACTTGGGATTACAAAATTACTTCAACAAAGAATCAACATTGTTTTGAAAGGCAAGTTATAACGTTTTTATTTGAAGATTAAATCTGTGCAATATTTTGTATGAGCAACGATCAAATTAAGGAAGAAGTAAAACAGAAATTCATAGTGTTTTTAGAACAAAACGAACAGCGTAAAACGCCAGAACGCTTTGCTATACTCGATGAAATTTATAGCAATAAAGAGCATTTTGATGTAGAAACCTTGTTTGAACACATGAAAAAACGCAATTACCGCGTGAGCCGAGCTACTGTTTATAATACCTTGGATTTACTTTTGGATTGTGGTTTGGTAATTAAACATCAATTTGGAAAAAACTTAGCTCGTTTTGAACGTTCTTATGGATTTAGACAACACGACCACATGATTTGCAATGTATGTAGTAATATTTTAGAGTTTTGCGACCCAAGAATTCATCAAATTAAAACCATGATGGGCGATTTGATGCAATTTGAAGTTACCAATCATTCGTTGTACCTTTTTGGAAATCCTAAAATGGACGAAAATAGAAATTGCTTAACATGTAATAAAGTAGTTCCAAAACCTGATTACTAGTTGATGGTTGATAGTTGTCGGTTGATAGGGTTTATAAGTTAATAAAGTTAAGTATTTATGAATAGCCGTTGTGCTTTAGCCAACGGTATGAAAAAGCAAAAAAGTTATGATAGATGTAGTATTAGGCCTGCAATGGGGCGATGAAGGTAAAGGAAAAATTGTAGATGTTTTGACTCCGCAATATGATGTAGTAGCAAGGTTTCAAGGTGGACCAAATGCTGGACATTCACTTGAATTTAACGGACAAAAACATGTATTGAATACAATACCATCAGGTATTTTTCATAAACATTGCATCAATATTATTGGCAGTGGTGTAGTAATTGACCCAATAACATTTAAAAAAGAGATAGAAAAAATTACACTTGGAGGTGCTGAACCTTTGGTTAATTTATATATTTCAGAAAAAGCACATATCATTTTACCAACCCATCGTTTGGTTGATGCGGCAAGCGAGGCCAATAAAGGCGAACATAAAATTGGTTCTACTTTGCGCGGAATAAGCCCTACTTATCAAGATAAAATTGGACGAAGCGGCTTACGTGTGGGTGATATTTTGGCAGCTAATTTTAATCAAAAATATGAGGTAGTGGCAGCAAACCACAGAACTTTATTAGATAGATTTTTACATCCATATAACATGGAGGAACATGAGCCATCGTTTTTTGAAGCCATTGAATTTTTAAAGCAGTTCAAAATAGTAAATACCGAATATTTCTTGGATGATTTAATGAATCAAGGGAAAAAAGTATTGGCCGAAGGTGCTCAAGGAACTTTATTAGATATTGATTACGGAACTTATCCATTTGTTACTTCATCAAATACCATAACTGGTGGAGTTTGTAATGGTTTAGGTGTTGCTCCGCAAAAAATAAAAAGAGTTTACGGAATTTTTAAAGCTTATTGCACCAGAGTGGGAAGTGGGCCATTTCCAACCGAACAAGACAACGAGCAAGGTGAAGAATTACGTCAACTTGGACATGAATTTGGCGCTACCACTGGTCGCCCACGTAGAACAGGTTGGTTAGATTTACCCACTTTAAAATACAGCATTATGCTAAATGGTGTTACTGATTTAATTTGTACCAAAAGCGATGTTTTAAGTGGTTTAGGCGAAATTCCTGTTTGCCATTCATACGAAATTGATGGAACTGTTAGTGATAAAATTCCTTATAGTTTGGTGGATTCAAATATTAATCCTCAATACCAAGGCTTTAAAGGGTGGACAGGCGATTTAAGTAAAATAAAAAACTACGATGACTTACCTGAAACTTTTAAAACTTATATGCAATTTGTAGAAGAGCAAATTGGCATTAAAGTAGATACCATTTCGGTTGGACCAGATAGAGATGAAACGATAATGAGAAAATAATTTCAATAGGCAATTGACAATGAGCAATTGGCAATAAACAATCCAACAGTTTGTCACCCTGGGCTTGTCGAAGGGCAAAATAATTTTTATAAAACCTGCTTTAGCAATAAGGCGGGTTTTTTTATGTGGTTTTGAAATAATTTTAATATCGGTATGATTTAATTTTTAAATTTACCGATAAATGATATATTTGTGGGGTGGAATGGAAAAATTATAATTATGAATTTGAAGGATTAGACAAATACCTTGAAAGGATAGCCGATAAAAAAAATCAGCTTGATGCTATGCGACCTTTCCCTAATGCGGCACTTAAAAATATAAAAGAAAGCCTAACCCTAGAATGGACTTATAATTCCAATAGCATTGAAGGAAATACACTTACACTGCATGAAACCAAAATGGTAATTGAAGAAGGATTTACCATTAAAGGAAAATCGTTGAGAGAGCATTTTGAAGCAGTGAACCACCACGATGCCATTGAATTTGTAGAAAGTTTAGTAAAAAACAATTATACTTTAACGGATAAAGATATTTTAACAGTTCATGGCATGGTTTTGCAAAAAATTGAAAAAGAATTTGCTGGTAAATATAGAAATGCAGGTGTAAGGATTTCTGGTGCTAATTTTATTCCACCTAATGCATTAAAGGTTGATAGCTACATGATTGATTTAATTGAATGGTTAAATGATAAAACTGTTGAAATAAATTTAATTGTAAAGGCTGCTATTTTTCATCATCGTTTTGTTTGGATTCATCCATTTTTTGATGGGAACGGAAGAACTGTCAGGCTTATTTTTAATTTGTATTTGATGAAATTGGGTTTTCCTCCTGCCATTATTTTAAAAAATGATAGAAAAAAATATTACGATGCGTTAATCAAAGCCAATAATGGTGATTATTCAAAAATAGCACTTTTGGTTTTGCAAGCTTTGGAGCGCTCTATAGATATTTATTTGAGTAATCTAACCAATACTTACGATGATTATCAACTTATAACTAGCATTGTAAGCGAACCCGATGTACCTTATGGGCAAGAATATGTTAGTTTACTGGCTAGGCAAGGAAAAATTGATGCATTTAAAGAAGGTAAAAATTGGTACACAAGCAAAGTTGCGTTGAATAATTATATAGAGAAAAGAGATAGAAAAAGAACTGTAAAGAGTTAATTCTTCTTTTCTATTAACTCAAAACCTTTTTTACCATCTCGCTCTAAAAAATCAATTTGCATACCTGCAAAAAATAATGCTTGTGCAGGACTATAAACTATTTTTATTCCATCAATTTCGGTAGTTTTATCTTTATCTGTTGGTTCGTCAAAACCAATAATTAATCCTTTGTCTGTTGAATTTTTTTGTTTGATTCCAATGCGTAAAAAATGTGTTGATGGAATTTGTAAGTTTACTTTATAATCATTAATAGCTACAATAGCTGATTGCGTTAAATGTATAATATTCAATGTTTTATTACTTAAATTTTTGTTTTGGCTAATTGCTTAATCAAACTTGGTCCACCATAAATAAAGCCTGTATAAAGTTGAATTAATCCCGCTCCTGCATCTATTTTTTCCTTTGCAGTTTTAGCAGAATGAATTCCTCCAACACCTATGATTGGAATTTTATTGTTTGATTTTTCCTTTATATAAGTTACTATTTCAGTAGATCTTTGGGATAATATTTTACCACTTAATCCACCTGCACCCATTTGCTCCACTTCGGTTTCATCGGTTAATAAATTATCTCGGCTAATAGTAGTATTGGTTGCAACCAAGCCTTCAATACCAGTTGATTGAACAATTTCAATTACATCATCTAATTGCGATAAAGTTAAATCGGGGGCAATTTTTAAAAGAATTGGTTTCTGAATTTTGCCTTTGGCAATAAAATTTTTACGTTCTTCCATTAAAGCCAAAAGTATTTCGGAAAGGGGTTTTTTATCTTGTAACTCACGCAAATTTGGGGTATTTGGTGAACTTACATTTACCACAAAATAATCTACCAAATCGTATAAACCTACAAAACATTTTAAATAATCGTCTTTGGCATTTTCGTTAGGCGTAACTTTGTTTTTTCCAATATTTCCGCCAACAATTAAATTAGTTGGACGATTAACCAAACGCTTTTTAATAACCTCCAACCCATCATTATTAAAACCCATTCTATTAATAATACATTCATCTTTTGGCAAACGGAATAAACGAGGTTTATCGTTGCCACTTTGAGGCAAAGGAGTTACCGTTCCTATTTCTACAAATCCAAATCCTAACGAACTTAACTCACTTAAATACTTCGCATTTTTATCAAATCCGGCAGCTAAACCAATGGGGTTATAAAAAGTTAAACCTAAAAATTGCACTGGGTTATTTACTCTAAAAATTCTCGACACCATTTGGCGTACTAAAGGCAATTTACATAGAATTTTATATGAATTTAACGAAAAATAATGCGCAGTTTCGGCTGGCATTAAGAATAAAATTTTAAGAAGTAATTTATACAATGTAATATAATTTTGGGCGAAAATACATTGCATACTTGTAACTTTAAAATGATTTATAATTAATGTATTCAATAATTTTAAATCGATGTAACTAAAATATACTTAATTCGTTTATTGTTTTAACAAAAAAACTATTGAAAAAAATTATTACAATTATATTTTCACTATTCATTAGTAACTTATTTGCACAGCAAGCCAAGGTTTTAAAAGGATTTGTGCGTAATGTCGAAAAACAAACTTTATCGTTTACTATTCTTTTTAATATTAATACTCAAACATCAATTACTGCAAATGAATTTGGTGCTTTTCAACTAATGGCAAATATTGGTGATAGTTTATTGGTTTCTCGCCTTTCTTATAAAACCGATACTTTTATAATAACAAAAGCTATTTTTTATGAAATAAAACCTTTTGATATTTTTTTAAAACGAAAAGAAAACTTACTGAAAGATATAAAAGTAAATAGCCGTTACAGAAACGATTCGATAGCAAAGGCTTATGCCAACTTAATGAAACACGATACTTTGTTAAACAATAATAATAGGGCAAAAAATATGCAACAAATGTCGAAAATTAGTGATATCACATTTATTTCATCTGGAGGAATTGCTGTTACTGGCTTAATTAATAAAGTTTGGTATCATTTATCGGATAAAGGCAAAAGCAATGAAAAGCTACTGAAATTAATAGATTTATACAATCAATCTATAAAAATTGATGATAAACTTACCATTGAATTTATAATGAAAGTTACTGGAGTTTCAGCTCAAAAAGCAGCGTTTATAAAACAAAATTGTGCTAAAACTGAACTTTTAAAAATACCTGATTACAATGATTATGATCTAGTAATGGCATTAAAAAAATGTGCTGAATAAATTTAGCATAATCGCCACCAACAATTCGCCTACTATTTTCATCGCAATTATTTTAACAAATTTTTATTAGGTTATATATAAAATAACAATTTTAATTTTAATATATTGCCACAACTTTATTTTACAACCAATTTATGAAAATAAAATACTCTGTTATTATTGGTTTTTTAATTGTTTTATTGGGTTTGGCCAATTGCAAAAGCAAAATACAAAATACAAAAATTGTTGAAACTAAAAGTATTCCCAACGATTCGTTGGCAGTATACCCTTATTGGATAGCCATGATGGATGATCCTAAAATAAATTATTACCTAGCAATAGATGCATTTGAAAAATATTGGAGTAATAGAGAACGACCCACTGAAAAAGATGGTGAAGGAATTGATATTTTTGAAAAAGATAAAAAAGTAAGTGAAAAGAAAAAACCGATTGAATATGTATATGAATATAAACGGTTTTTAAATTGGAAAGAAAAATATAAAGACTTAGTTAAACCAGATGGAACAATAATGAGTCAAGAAGAAATTATAGAATTATCAACTAAAATGAGAGGTTCAAAATGAAAATAAAAATTACTCTTTTGTTATTGATAATTGTAAAGTTATCAATTGCTCAAAATACAGCTACTTATACTCAAGTAGGTCCTATAAAGTTTCCTTCAAACCCAAGTGTTCAAACAACTGGAATGGGAAGGGTTTCGCAATTGGTTTATCACCCAACAGATAGCAATATTTTATATGCTGTTTCTGCCTCAGGAGGAGTTTTTAAATCTTCAAATGAAGGAAGCACTTGGACACCAATTTGTGACAATTTACCTTTAACTGCTTGTGCGTCATTATTAATCAATCCCCTTAATCCTAAAGTGATGTATTTAGGAACTGGCGATGCCAATTACGATGGAAATGGTTTAGGTGTTTATAAAACTACTAATGGCGGAATTACATGGACACAATTTAATAGTGGAATGGGCAATATATTGGTTTCAAAAATGCAATTTACACCAGGTGATACACAAACTATAATTGCTGCCTGTAAAGATGGGATTTACAAAACTATAAATGGGGGTTCAACTTGGGTAAAAAAAACTACTGTAAATTCAAGTTACAGAGATCTTAGTTATAGACCTCAAAGTAATTCTATTATTTATGCTTCAACAAATACTTTTTTTTATCGTTCATATAATAATGGAGAGACTTGGATTCAATCAAATTTAAATAGCTCTATCACTTGTGCTGGAATTCAGTTAGCAGTTTGCCCATCAGATACATCAAAAATATATTGTATTGTTTGGAAAACAGGTGGAACAAGTCCATTTGGAGGTATTTATACTTCTACAAATAATGGTGTATCATTTAACAAACAAGTAGATACTCCAAATATTTTAGGGTATTCAAATAATGGTATTACTATGGATGGACAAGGAGCATATAACTTAGCATTAATTGTTGATCCAACCAATGCTAACACCATTTATATTGGAGCTATTAATTTATGGAAATCAACAAACGGAGGAACCACTTTTAATTTACTTTCACATTGGGCTTTTGGAGTTCATGCCGATAAGCATCATTTTTTGTTTTCACCTTTTAACAATAACAAACTTTACATTAGCCATGATGGTGGTATAGATAGAACTTTGAATGGTGGAACTTCTTGGACAACAATTGAAGATGGATTGAGCGCTTCAGAGTTTTATAAAATGGCGGCAAGTGGTATTAAAAATGATTATTTAATTGGAGGACTTCAGGACAATGGAAAAGATGTAGCAGTTAATAAAAATTTTGCAACAGTAACCGGTGGGGATTGGACTGGTGATTTTGAATTTGACAATTTTGACAGTAGTATAGTTTATGAAAATGGAGGGGTTAAAAGGAATATCATTACACATAATACAAGTACCATAAATGGTCATAATGGAATTTACCTTGCACATCCAAAAGACAGTAATGTTATGTTTGAAATGGATAGCAGTTTACTTAAAACAAATAATTTACGATCAACGGTTACAAGTAGCATTGTTTGGAATCAACTTTTTATAAATAGTGGAATAGTAAAAACTGGTACAAAATGTATGGCTTATTCAAAACCATCATCAGGAACATTTTATATAGCTTTTTCTCCACAATTATTTTACCGATCAGAAAATATTAATTCAAGTTCTCCTTCATTTTCTCTATTAACTGGCTTCCCATTCATAACAGGTGAAGTTATTAAACAAATAGAGACAGTAAACTATGATTCAAATTCGGTGTATGTAGTAACCAATTTAACACGTATTTTTAAATCAGCCAATAAAGGTGTAACCTGGACTCAAATAACCAAAAACTTAACTTCTAGCTCATTTATAAAATTTGAACTTGATCAAATTAATACCGATTCTAGCATGTATGTATGCACCGCATTTGGTGTCTTTTTCCGAAATTCATCAATGGTTAACTGGATTCCATTTGTTACAGGACTTCCATCAATAGCAAGAATTAGTGATATGGAAATAATGAATGACGGAACTAACAATAGCCGGTTATACATTTCAACATACGGAAGAGGAATATGGCAATCAAATTTGTATATCAATTCATCAAAAGCGCCAATTGCCGATTTTACAATGCAATCTACTTCTAATCAAAGCTGCCCTAATACATTCATTTTAACAAATCATTCAATTAATGCACCAACTTCAACTAAATGGTCTATAACACCCAATACAGGATTTCAATATATAAATGGCACTGATTCATTTTCTCAACGAGCAGAAATTATTTTTAACAATTCAGGTTCTTATTTAATTTCATTGATTGCAAGTAATAATTCAGGAACAAATATTAAAAGTATGAACTTTAATAATTCAACTTCTACTACTGCTCCTTGCTTAACTACAACCACAACTAATGGAGGTACCTATGGAATAGGTATTCAAAAGTTTGAACTCAATACTATTAATAACCTTTCATCGATAGGTGGACCAAGCAATGTAAATTTTTCGTGTTTAAGTAATACCATATTAAAAGCAGGAACTACTTATACGGCTTGGGTAACAACAGGAACTACGAATCCTGAAAATCAAAGTATTTATATTGATTATAATAATAATGGCGTTTTTACTGATCCAAACGAATTGGTAGGAACCATTGGGTCGGGCACTGGAAGAAGATCATGTAATATAAACATATTAAGTACTCCTCCTTTACCAAACCAATTTTTAAGATTGAGAGTGGTGTCTAATTTTTCAACTAATCCAACTCCTTCCTGTGGAGTACTGAGTTATGGAGAAAGCGAAGATTATGCTATATTCCTAGATACCATTAAACCAAGAATAACTTTATCAATTCCAAAACCTAGTGTAAATGGAGTTTTTACAGTACAATATACTGCTTCAGAGAATATTTTTGATTTTACTAATAGTGATATTGTTATTACAAATGGAACATCATATAACTTTACCCAAACTGGTCCATTTACTTATACAAGTAATGTTTCGCCCACATTATTTGGAAAAGTAGTACTAACAATCAATGCAAATAGTTTTGCAGATTTAGCTGGAAATACAAACTTAATCACTAAAGATTCAACCACATTTGCTTTACCTTCAATTGAAACTTCAATAACAAGTAAAACCATGAATTTTGGCCCTAATGAAATAGATACTTTCTATTCAAATAATGGTAATATGATGGCAGTTCTAATAAATAATTCTTCATATAATTATGGAGCAACAACAGTTTACATAGATAGTGCTGGAAATGGTGCTACAAATTATTCAACAAATACTATTGCCTCAAAAAGAATATTAAAAAAAACATATAAAGTAATACCAACGAATAATAATATTAATGGTAATTTTAATATCAAAATGTTTTATACAGCTGCTGAAATTAACGGTTGGAAGACTATAACTGGAAATAATTTTTCATCTAATAATATTATAAAATGTCCAAATAATATTGCTTCTGGTACTTTAAGTAATGGGGTTTATGGTTTATCAAAAAATATTTCTAGTTATGGGGGTACAAATGATTCTGTTATAAGTGCTACATTCAACTCTGGTTTCAGTGGGTTTGGAGTTGGAATAGATGTACTGGTTTTACCTGTAAAATACTTATTCTTCAATGCCGAAAAAGTTAAATATGACGTATATTTAAATTGGTCTACTGCGTCAGAATTTAATAATAAATGCTTTGAAATAGAACGAAGTATTGATTATTTTAATTTTGAAAAAATTGGCGTTGTTTCTGGTTCAGGTAATAGTAATTTAGTAAAAAACTATGCTTATATAGATTTAGGAATTGATAAATTAAAAAGTAAATACATTTACTATAGATTGAAACAAATTGATTTCAATGGTAATTTTGAATACTCATCTGTTAAAGTGATAGAAAACGAAGCTGCTGATTACGAAATAACTGTTTACCCTCAACCAGTAACAGATATTTTAAAAATTAAAACAAAAGAACTGTATCAGTATAGGTTTGAAATTGTTGATGCTAATGGAAGAATAGTTTTAAAAGGAAGTAATTATAACTTAGAAGCTGAAGTTGATATTTCATCATTAAAAAGCGGATTGTATTATTTGAATATACTTTCTATTAAAAAAGATAAACAAACTTTTAAAATTATTAAAATTGATTAGAATGAAAACTTTATTACTGCTTTTTTTAACACTAGTTTCAAATACCCTTTTTGCACAAACTGAAAATTTTAGTAGTTTAATGGCTAAAGGAAAAGAAGCCTATGCAAAATCAGAATTTGTAATAGCATCTAATTATTTTGAAAAAGCAGTTTTAATAATACCTAAAAGTGCAGAAGCCCATTATTATTTAGGATATTGTTATAGTAAAATAAACTCGTTTGACGGAAAAGGTTTAACAAATTCAAGCTTACCCCAAGTGCTTAAAAGTAGTTTGGAATTTGAATTAGTTAATAAACTAAGCCCAAAATACAAAGGTAAATTAATAGTGCAAGACCCCTATTCAAAGCTTTCGAGCGAGTGGGGTTCATTAGCAATAAGTTATATTTATAATAACAAAACCGACTCGGCTATTTGGGCTTTTAAAGAAGGAAAAAAAAGAGGTGGATTTAGTTACTTCATTTTATCTGTAAACAAATCTGTGTTAGATTTATGTGATAAAAATGCCATTTTAGTTACTTCGGGCGACAATTATATTTTTCCGTTATGGTATTTGCAATATGTTGAAAATTATAGGCTTGATGTTTCTCTTGTAGATATTAGTTTATTAAATACCTATTGGTATCCTAGCTTTTTAAGCAATAATAAAAAAGTACAATTTGACTTCCCAAATAATGTTTTAGATTCTGTTGAGTATTGCGAATGGCCTGAAAGTACAGTAAAAGTTAATGAATTTTCATGGGTAGTTAAACCTAGTTACGAAAATATATATTTATTAAGAGGAGACAGGTTATTTTTAAGCATGCTTAGAGAAAATAAATTTGAAAGAACCATTTACTTTAGTTCAGGTTTCAGCGAAACCGATCAAGTTGGATTAAAAGCTTATTTAACCTCGAATATTTTAATTGATAAAGTGAGTATTAATAGCGAAGAAGAATTAGATTTTAATACTTTCAAAGAAAAGTTTATTCAAGTTTCACAGAGTATTGAAAAGTTAAATTATAACAGTGAATTAGAAATGCTTTTTGCAGAAAATATTAGGTTGATTCTCTTAATTAGAATTTCAAAAGAAAATAAGCCAAATCAAAAAGAATTATTTAAAATTTTAGATACTTATTTCAACGAAAAAAAATTACCAATTAAAAGTACTGAAATAAAAACTTATTTAAATGAATTGAGAAAAGAATATTATAAAAAATAAATTTATTCTTTCTCAAAAGTCAACTCTAAATCTTTCACTATTTTATTTTCCAAAATATGTGTTTTAACTATTTCCTCCACCCTATCTGGAGTAACTTTTCCGTAATAAGTTCCTTCAGGATAAATAACTAACGAAGGACCATTTTTACATTCATCCAAGCAGCCAGCACGTTGAGCTCTTACTTTTCCTTGCAAACCATTTTCCTTTAGCACTTCTCTGAACTTATCTACTAGTTCTAAACCACGATCCTGCCCGCAGCAAGTTTTCCCTTCGCCTTTTTGATTGGCGCAAATAAATATATGTTTTTCGTATTTCATGTTTTTTGTTTATTTATTGATTTTTGATTTAATGATTTGGAGATTTTTAATTCTTATATTGATGAATTGTTGAATTGTTGAATTGTTTAATTAATTGTTTTCAATTCATAATTCAGCATTCATAATTCATAATTTTAAATTAGTTTCTCATTTTCCAAATGTCTTGTTGCATCGCGACTGGTTTTTTTAGCCATGTTTTTTTCGAATGCTTCAGTTAGGTTTACACCCGTTTGATTGGCCAAACAAATTAAAACCCAAAGCACGTCAGCCATTTCATCGGCAAGGTCGTTGTCTTTTTCGTTGTCTTTAAAACTTTGCTCACCATATTTGCGTGCCATAATTCGAGCCAATTCACCTACTTCTTCCATTAAAATAGCGGTATTGGTTAGTTCGTTAAAATACCTTACTCCAATGGTTTTTATCCATTCGTCTACTTGTTTTTGGGCTTCGCTAATTTGCATTTTTTTAAATTAAGTCTGCAAATTTATGGTTTACCATACATTAACTTAGCAATTTGATGTGTTTTAAAAAAATAATTTTTTGTTTTGAATAGAATTTGCTTATTTGAGTGCAAATAAAATTTATAAAATGGAACAAAATTCTAAAACAAATTGGGGTCAATTTATCCCTTTAGTAATCGTATTTTTCTTTTGGGGCTTTGTGGCTGCCAGCAACGATATTTTAATACCTGTATTTAAAAAAGCTTTTGATTTAACTCAAAGTCAAAGTCAATTTGTATCAATTGCTTTTTATATTTCTTATACAGTTGGTTCAATTATTTATATGGGCATTTCTTTATTAATTGGAAAAGATTTAGTAAATAAAATAGGTTATAAAAACGGTCTTGCACTTGGTTTAGTCATTTCAGCTCTTGGTACATTGTTATTTTATCCTGCTGCTAATACTGGTTCTTATACACTTATGTTGGCTGGGTTATTTACTGTTGGTTTGGGCTTTTCGTTACAACAAACCGTGGCCAATCCATTGGCAATTGCATTAGGACCAATTGACACAGGTTCGCAAAGATTAACTTTAGCAGGAGGAATAAACAACTTTGGTACTACTATTGGGCCTCTAATAGTTAGTTTTGCTATTTTTGGTTCTGCGGCTTCTGGTAACACTGATTTGAGTATTGAAAGTGTAAAAATTCCATATCTTGTTTTAGGAATTGCATTTGTATTAGTTGCCATTTTATTAAAATTTTCTTCTTTGCCAGAACACCCTAAAACAATTGAAGAAACTAATGATGAAGTTTCTTCAACAAAAAAATCAGCTTTACAATTTCCACAATTGGTTTTGGGAATGATTGCTATATTTCTTTATGTAGGTGTTGAAGTTTCTACAGCAAGCAATTTACCTGCTTACATGGAAAGTAAACTAGGTTTTGCCATTGGCGATATTGCTCCTTATATTTCATTGTATTGGGCAAGTTTAATGATTGGTCGTTGGACTGGAGCTGTAGAAGCATTTACAGAAAACATGAATACACAAAAAATACTACGTTTTGTAGCACCTTATTTGGCTTTTGGTGTTTTCTTATTGGTAAATGCAGTTGCAAAACACGATTTAACTCCTTTTTATGTTTATGGTTTAATTATATTGGTTCTTATTGCGGCTGATATGGCTAGCAAAGGAAATCCTGCAAGAATGTTACTAATATTTTCAATTTTAGGAATTTTAGCTTTAGCCATCGGAATGGCTACAAGCGGAATGGCTAGTGTTTACGCATTTACTAGTGTTGGTTTATTTTGTAGTACATTATGGCCGTGCATTTTTACTTTAGCCATTAGCGGATTAGGAAAAAATACCAGCCAAGGAAGTAGCTTTTTAATTATGATGATTATGGGTGGTGGAATTGTTAGTTGGTTACAAGGCATAGTTTCTGAAAATATTGGTATTCAAAATAGCTATATAGTTGGAGCACTTTGCTTTGCTTACTTAGCGTTTTATGCTTGGAAAGTAAGTGGAATATTGAAAAGCCAAGGAATAGATTTTGACAAGAAAATTGGTGGTGGACATTGATTTAAAAAATATATTACTTTATAACTATAATTATTTCTTATTAAAATATATAAAGCTCATCATTTTGATGGGCTTTTTTTTAAATGTTTTTTTACCCGTTTATGTAAACAGGCTAAACTTTAAAACTCATAAAATTATATTTGTCAATTACAAAATGATAGAATTAAAAAATATCCAAAAATCATTTACTGTTGGTGAAAACACTTTAAAAGTTTTAAAAGGAATTGATTTAAAAATAAACGAAGGTGAAATGGTTTCTATCATGGGTTCATCAGGAAGCGGTAAATCAACTTTGCTTAATATTTTGGGAATTCTTGATAGTTATGATACTGGAGAATACAAACTTGGAGGAACTTTAATTCAACATTTGAACGAAACCAAAGCGGCTCAATTGCGCAATCAATACATTGGTTTTGTTTTTCAATCATTCAATTTAATTTCGTTTAAAAATGCCATGGAAAATGTTTCATTGCCCCTTTATTATCAAAAAATAAATAGGAAAAAAAGGAATGAATTGGCATTGGAATATTTAGATAAAGTAGGCTTGAAAGATTGGGCAGAACATTTGCCAAACGAATTAAGCGGTGGACAAAAACAACGCGTAGCAATTGCCAGGGCATTGATTGCAAAGCCTAAAATAATACTTGCCGATGAACCAACAGGCGCTTTAGATACCCAAACCAGTAACGAAGTAATGGCATTATTAAAAGACATAAATAAAAGTGGTATAACCGTGGTTATTGTAACACATGAACACGAAATTGCGGAAATGACTGATAGAACAATAAGATTAAAAGATGGAATGATATTGTAAATTCGAATAATTAAATCTGAAATTCGAAAAAACAAACAAAATCCTTTTCGAATTTAGTATTTCGAATTTTATATTTAAAAAACATGTTTGATATAGATAAATGGCAAGAAATTTTTGCAACTATTAAAAAAAATAGATTGCGAACGGTGCTTACTGGTTTCAGTGTAGCATGGGGAATTTTTATGCTTATTATTTTATTAGGTACTGGCAACGGTTTGGGAAATGGTGTAAAGTTTCAGTTTTCGAAAGATGCTGTTAACAGTGTTTGGTTCAACAATGGAAGAACTTCAATTGCATTTGAAGGCATTCAGCATGGAAGAGATATAAGATTAAACAATGAAGATTACAATGCAATAAAATTGAATAATAAAGAAATTGAATACCTTACTCCTCGCCTGCAATTGTGGGATGTAGAGCAATTTAATTACAAAAATAAATTTGGAAGTTTTAGTACTAAAGGCTGTAATTATGATATGATTTTTGCTGAAAAAATTGAAGTAGTGAATGGCCGATTTATAAACGAACTAGATATAAAAGAAACAAGGAAAATTTGTGTTATTGGCAACCAAGTTGTTGATGAATTATTTTTAAATGAAAATCCAATTGATAAAATATTAAATATAAATAATATTCCTTTTAAAGTAGTAGGAACTTTTAAAGATGCTGGTGGACCAAACGATAATAGAAGAGCATATATACCTATTAGTACTTCTCAAAAAGTATTTGGAAATGATAATAAATTAGACCAAATAATTTTTACATTACCTGAAAGTGAAATGGAAAAAAGTGTAAAAATTTCAGCCGATGTATATAACCTTTTGGCACAACGCCACCATTTTGACCCTAACGATAAAAAAGCGGTTTTTGTTTGGAATAATTTAATTGAGTTTAAAAGAATAATGGGATTAATTCAAGGAATTCAATTATTTGTATGGATTATAGGAATAGGTACTTTAATTGCTGGCATTGTAGGTGTAAGCAATATTATGATGATTGTAGTAAAAGAAAGAACCAAAGAAATTGGTATTAGAAAAGCATTAGGCGCAACTCCTTTTAGTATAGTTTCATTAATTATTCAGGAAAGTATTTTTATAACTGCTATTTCGGGTTATATTGGAATGATGCTTGGAATTGGGTTATTAGAATTGGCCCAAAAATATATGCCCAATAGCGATTATTTTAGAAACCCAGGTGTAAGTATAAGTGTAGTTTTAATTGCACTTTTTGTTTTAATATTAGCAGGTTTTTTAGCTGGACTTATTCCTGCCCGAAATGCAGCAAAAATTCAACCTATTGAAGCCTTGAGAGCTGAATAAATGCGGAGTGCGGAATGCCAACAATGCGAATTGAAAATGAAAAATATAAAATGAATAATAATGTTGAAATTTATCTAAATGCAAAATATTCCGAATTTTTGGCACTCCGAACTTCGAACTCAGATAATTCCGAATTTTTGGCATTCCGAACTCCGCATTCATAAAAATGGATAAAATAAACGAAATATATCAAACTCTTAGCAAAAATAAGCTTCGAACTTCGCTAACCGCTTTTGGTGTGTTTTGGGGTATATTCATGCTAATTATAATGTTGGGTTCAGGGCATGGTTTGGAAAATGGTGTAAGTAGTTCGTTTGGTGGTTCGGCTAAAAATGCTGTTTATTTATGGTCGCAAGGCACTTCAATTGCTTACAAAGGTTTGCCAAGAGGAAGAAATTTTGATTTTAAAGTTGATGACATTCAAATTATAAAAGACAATGTGCCTGAACTAGCAGTTATTGCTCCAGCTGCACAACTTGGGGGTTACAGAGGTGAAAACAATGTAGTACGTGGAAAAAATACGGGTGCTTTTACAGTAAGAGGCGACTTTCCTGAAACTAAATTAATACAAACTTTTAAAATTCCAGAAGGCCGTTTTTTAAACGATTTAGACATTAAAGAAAAACGAAAAGTTTGTATAATTGCTCAACGAGTAGTTGAAATTTTATTCCCATTTAATGAAACCCCTTTAGGAAAATATATTCAAATAAATGGTGTTTATTTTAAAGTAATTGGAACAGTAAAAGCCGATAATGCAGGGGAAGATGCACAAGAAAAAATGCAAACCATTTATATTCCATTTACTACTTTTCAAAATGCATTTAACTTTGGTGGTAAAATAGGTTGGTTTACTTTAACTGCTAAAAAAAATATAAAAGTATCATTCGTAGAAGAAAAAATAAAGAATATTTTAAAACAAAGGCACTCCATTTCTCCTCTCGATGAAAGGGCAATTGGTAGTTGGAACAGCGAAAATGAGTTTGAAAAATTAATGGGTTTATTTAGAGGAATTGAATTATTGGTTTGGGTTGTAGGAATTGGAACTTTACTTGCAGGCGTTATTGGCGTTAGTAATATTATGCTAATAATCGTAAAGGAACGAACCAAAGAAATTGGAGTGAGAAGAGCCATTGGTGCATCGCCATTAAACATTATGAGTCAGGTAATATTAGAAAGTATTACTTTAACATCTATTGCTGGTTATATTGGTTTGGTATGTGGAATTTTTGCTTTAGAAGCAGTAAACAATGCATTAAAAGGACAGGAAACTGTCATGTTTCAAAACCCCGGAGTTGATATTATAATTGCAATTAAAGCATTGGTAATATTAATTTTTTGTGGTGCATTGGCAGGAATTATTCCAGCAAAAAAAGCAATAAGTATTAGCCCAGTTGATGCGTTGAGAACGGAGTAAAGTGAGGAGTTCGGAGTGACAAAAGTGCGAAACGAATAAAAAACGCTGAATGCAGAATATTGAAGTAAAATATCATTTGCCGTTGTCCCGAATACTTTCGGGATTAGCCAACGGACTAAAAAAAATAGAAAAAAGCTAGAAGCTAGAAGCAACAAAAAAAAATGAAAAACACAATAAAAATAGCAGTATTTGCAGCATTAGGTGTATTGTTTATTTACACCATTTATTTTTTGTATAATAAAAATAAAGAGCAGCCAATAGTTTTTAAAACATTAACAGCATTTGAAACGGATATTGTTAAAAAAACATTGGCAACAGGAAGTATTGTTCCTCGCAGAGAGATAAATATAAAGCCTCAAGTTTCGGGAATAATAGAAAAAATATATGTAGTAGCTGGCACACTAGTTAAAAAAGGTGATATGATTGCTCGAATAAAAATTATTCCTAACATGATTAATTTGGCTGATGCCGAAAGTAGAATTACAAGGGCAAAATTAGCTTTGGATAATGCAAAAATTGATTTTGAGAGAAACCAAAAAATGTTTGATCAAAGAATGATTTCACTTTCCGAATTTCAACCGTTTAATTTGGCTTATAAAAATGCCAGAGAAGAGTTAGAAGCTGCCGAAAACAACATTGCTTTAATTAAAGAAGGAGTAAGTAAATCGGGAGTAAAAATTACCAATACCATTGTGCGAAGTACCATTGATGGAATGATTTTAGATATTCCAGTTAAAGAAGGTGGAAGTGTAATTGAAAGTAATAATTTTAACGAAGGAACTACTATTGCTTCTATTGCCGACATGGGAGAAATGATTTTTGATGGAAAGGTTGATGAAAGCGAAGTTGGAAAAATAAAACAAGGAATGAATTTAATATTAACCATTGGCGCTTTAGATACGGTAAAATTTGATGCCAACTTAGAATACATTGCACCAAAAGGTATAAAAGAAAATGGAGCCATTCAGTTTCAAATAAAAGCCAAAGTTAATTTACAAAAAGGAGTGTTTTTACGCGCTGGTTATAGCAGCACAGCCGATATTGTGTTGGCAAGCAAAAAAAATGTTTTGGCTATTTCAGAGTCTGTTCTACAATTTGAAAATAATAAAACTTTTGTCGAAGTTGAAACCGCTCCGCAAGTATTTGAAAAACGATTTATTCAAACTGGCCTTAGCGATGGAATAAACATTGAAATTATTTCAGGCATTAAAAAAGATGAAAAAGTTAAAAACCCAAATGTAGAAAAGGCGGAGTAATTTGTTTGTACTTTAACTACATTAAAGATATTTCCAAAACCTAATACATCACCAATAGCTTAACCCAAAAAATTACCTTTATAGCAAGCCTATAAAGGGTTTTTAGAACTATGTGAATGGTTTATGGATTACAATTCAATGGAAAGGGAATGATAATGATTATAAGACTAAGAATATTAGTATTTTGGAATATAATTATATTGCTGTTATTCATAATTATTAATTGTAAATGCCTTTCATAATTTTTCTTCTGTAAATTTCATTTCATATAAAATTTATCATCTTCCCATTTTGCAGGATTATTTACAATGTAATCCGCAATGGTTTGATACGATTTTTCATTCCTGATGATATGTTCGTAATAATTACGTTGCAACAATTTCCCATTGAAAGGTTTCCATCCCAATGTTTTTACACCGCGAATATATTCATTGGTTGACATTGTTTTAAACCATTGCACAATACCATGTAGGGGCGAACCCATGTGTTCGCCCAATATTGGGGTAGGTGCATCCAGATTGATGTATAAATCATTTTCATTATCCGAAATGGGGCGAACACATGGGTTCACCCCCTACGCCAATTCCTGTGTTAAATACAATTGCATGAAAATGATTGGGCATAATCTGATAAACATCCAATTCAATATCAGGAAATTTTTCGGGTGTTTTTTTCCACCATTTGTTTAACATTTTTCCAGCATCATTTAATACCATTTCATTGTTTTCAATTTTACCAAACAAACATTCCATGTCTTTTACGCAAATGGTAATAAAATACAAACCTGCCTGCGAATAATCATATCCTTTTAACCTGATTGACCTGCGGTGGTGTTTATTGGGATTGTATTTTGGTTTATTGTTCATGTTTCTGCTAGATTTAAATGTATTCTGCTTTTTAATTATATAATTACTGATTCAAATATATTCGTTTGAATTGGGATTTTAATATCATTTAAATACTAGCAATGACATATTTTGAATTACTAATTCCGAACTTTAGGTTTTTTATCTTGAAACAAAAAAAGCTCCCAAAGGAGCTTTCTTGTTCAAATAATTAAGTGTATTATTTTACAATAGCGACCTTATTGGTTGATATCAATTTATTGTTTGAATCGTAAATGCTAAGTATATAAACTCCGTTATTCAATTCACTTACTGAAACTGATGTTAAATCATCTGAGAATTTACCTTTCAAAACTGATTTACCTACAAAGTCAAAAATACAATATTCTTTCCCATTCAAATTCAATTCCGATTTTATTGTAATTGTTTCTTGAGCAGGGTTTGGATATAATTGTATTGGGTTATTTAGAAGTTCTGAAAGACCTAATTTATATGGATTGAAGATAAAACCAGCTAATGATGAACTTCCACCAAGTGTTGTAACACTTACATTTCCTGTACTTCCATTTCCAACTATTGCATTAATTGTAGTATCGTTTATTACTGTATAAGAAGAAGCAACTACACCACCAAAAGTTACTGAATTAGTTCCATTAAAGTTTTTACCTTTTATTGTTACTGTTCCTCCACTAGAAACATAGGTGGGTGTAAATGATGTTATAGTTGGCGCTGGAATAAATGTAAAACCAGCCAAAGAAGCAGAACCTCCTGGTGTTGTCACACTAACATTTCCACTATTTCCATTATCTATTATTGCTGTTATTGTATTTGCTGTTAAAACAGTATATGATTTTGCTGCTATTCCACCAAAACTTACATTGGTAGCATCTGTAAAATTTGTTCCAATAATAATTACTGTTTGACCTACTGTTGCAGTTGAGGGTGTAAATAATGTAATAGTTGGTTCAGGTATATGTATATAACCGGCCAATGAATCTTTTCCGCCAAGTGCCAAGCAGTTTCCATTTACTGGTCCAGGCTGCTACTTAATTACCGGCAAAGTGGTAAACGAATACGATTTTATAAGCATAGAAGTAACCGAACTAAAACGTTTACCAATGGTAGATAGAGAAGCGTAGCGGTTGCTGAGCTTGTCGAAGCACGGTCGTTGAGCAAAGTCGAAACGTGAATGTTGAATTTTGAATGAATTCGAAATGCGTTCCGATAGCTATCGGGATGACAAAAGTGCGGGATGAGAGATGGGATATGAGAGTTGAGAAATTTACTTCTGTTTTATAACAAAAAAACCAAGTCATGCTGAAAGCATCTTCCTTGTTTACAATAAATGATAGCTAATAAAAACAGTATTCGTCATGCAGCGCATCTCCTTTGTTCTGCAACCATTATTCCATTAACTAACATGGTTGCCAAGGAAAGGAGATTCCAACTGAATGACCAAAAACCAGTTCATGCTGCAAGCATCTTCCTTGGCTTTAACTAACTTTATTCCATTAACCCTTCCCGAGAACCGTATTTTCACCAACCAGTTTTATTGGTTGATGAAAATACAAATCTTAGTAAATATTCAAAGTTCGATAATTATTGAAACTTTTATAATGGCTTGACTTCAGACTATTAAGATTTGGGCGTCTCTAGCAAATTGGTTTAGTTTTAATAATCAATTTTTATATAGTACTTCTCTAATTTTTTTTCCTTTTTGATCTATTAAATAAATGGCTGGCTCTCTTGATTGATAATTACTAATAAATTTATCCTCACCCCTTACCAATGCAAAGCCATCATTTACCATGAACTGAATAAATTCAAGATATATTGGAGCTATAACAAATTTACCTGTAATATCAATAAAGCCCCATTTACCTTTAATTTTAGCTGGTGAAAGTCCGTTGTGAAAAGGAAGTAATGATTCAAATGGAAATGGTTTAATAATTAACTTACCTTTACTGTCAATAAAACCCAAATTACCATTTAGGCTAACAATTGCATAACCTTCAACAAGTGGGCCTATTTTATCAAAATATTGAGAAACTTCTATTCCATTAGAATCAATTATAACTTGCTTATCTTCTTTACTACATTTGAAATAATATTTGCTAAAAAAACCAACATTATCCCAAATTTTTTCACCAACTAAATTTGACTTTCTATTAATAATCCCCATTTTATTATTGACTTTTATTATTGCAAATCCGTTTTTGAAATCTGATACATCTTCATATTTTAATTGGCCTCCTAACAGCTCTCCAACCTCATTGATAAAGCCCCATTTAGGGTTATCTCTATCAAAATTTCTTACTGCACAAAATCCATCATGAAATTTTCTTGATATATATTTGTCATTTATAGTATTTCCATCTTTCAATCTCTTTATCCCATAAAATTCATTATTATCACTTGAAATATATTTATCAGTTATTCTATAAATATATTTATCAGTTATTATATAATCAAAATTAATAAGTTCAAGATTAGAAAACTTTCCTACTTTGTTTACAACCTTGGTTGCATATGAATATCCGTTTGTAAAATCATAGGATCTTCCTATAATGAAATAATCAGATCTATTAGTTGGTCTAATGTAAATATTATTTTTACATGGAAACTTCACTAATTCATTTTTATAAATATGGTCTTGTGAAGTCTTTTCATTAAAATGAATTAAAAAATTTACACTTACATCATTTGAATCAACTAAATCAACATTATCATTTGATGCTACATAAGTTAAATTATCTGTTACGTCATACATAAAATAAGGAGAATAAATATCATGCCAACTACAAATTCCTTTGGTGTAATCATCTAACTCTATTTTGTACCAATCATCAATTTCAGGTATATCAAATTTTCTTAATTTATTAAATTTATCATCAATATAATAATATGAATCCTCAATAGTTGGTTTAATTACTGCTCTTTTATTGTTACAAAAAGAAAATGCTACATTGTATTCAGGACTTAATTGAATTCCATTTTTATTAATGTAAAATGAGCCACCAGTTAAGCTAGTTACTACAGCTTTACCATGTTTAAAATCTTTTACACTTTGGTATTTACAACTTATAACTTGCTTTCCTGTGGTATCTATAAAACCCCATAATCCATCTGTTTTAACTGCAGCCATGTTTTCACTAAAATCATGTGTTTCATCAAAAATATAATCAGTAATAATTTCACCCTTTTTATTTATAAACGTCCATTTTTGTTTTCCATCATATAAATATTGAGTCCGCCTCGAAATACTTGCATAACCATTTTTAAAATTTCTTGCATTATTAAATGCAATTCCACTTATTAAATTAGAAGTATAATAATCTTTGAAACTATATTTATATTCACTAATATAATTATCCCATTTAACAATTTCAGGATATTCATATTCTTCAGTCTCTTGCGCAGTAATTTGATTTTCTACTTTATTAATTGAATCTTTCAAAATTGTTATTCTTTCAAAATGCACTGAATTTTTATAATTGTTTAAAAATGCATCAATTATTTGTTGGTCTTTATTTGTTTCACATAATTCATAATAAATTTTTTCTTTTGAATTTTCAATTAAAGTTGTAATTTTTTGTATATATAAGATTGTTCCAATTTGAGCAACTTCTACTTCAAAGTTATTTAGTGCATTCGTATCATTTATAAGGGTAGCTTTATTTATTTTACTCTCGAATAAACGGTATTTAATTTCATCAATAAAAATTGAATTAGGGAATCTTCTTATAAAATTTTGATAGGTTTCATTTAAATGAATATTTACACTTAAAAATTGGTAAGTTTTATATTCTATAATTGATAAAATTTCATTTTTAAAAGCACTGAAATTATTTTCATTCAAATATTTTTCACATATTGAAATATTGCTATCTTTCCTAAGTGACAAGAACTCTAAAGAGTCAATTTTATATTTCACCTTGTCATTTATTTCACAACTAAAGTTCTTTATAAAGCTCTTGTATCCATTTATTAACTGAGTGCTATTTTTTTCAATAGAATCTATTAATAACAAACAAACATTTTGTTTAAAGTTATTGGCAAAAAAAAATGTTAAATCTTCCTCTATGAATTGCTCCTTAGTTTTATTATCTAATATTTTATTTAAATCATAATATACTTGATTAATTAGATTGTATGCTAAAGCTAGGTTTTTAGGTTCGTAATAGGCACATAATTTTGATTTATAAAAAATTAGTAAAAGGTTAGAAGTATCTTTTTTATAAGCTTTTTCTATTTTATCGGAAAGTTTTTCTAAATCATTTGACTCATATAGTTTCTTGTATTTTTGAGCTGAAATATTGGTACATATCAAAAACAGGAATATTAATAAAATCCCCTTACTCAAATATTTTTTTTTAGTTGCGAGTATTATCATAATTTCTATTTAAAAAGGTTTTTTTATTACATCAATTGCTTTATTTCAACACCAAATTTATAGCACATTCTATCTATTTGCCACCCTGTTATTTTAAGTTGACTAGCTGCATCTAAAAACAACTGTTCTTTTAGATTGTCTTTTAAGTTCGCTGCAACTGTATCCTTTAAAATGGCGTTTAACCTAGCATCTATTTTAATAGAATTTACAAAAAACGAATCTTTTTCATCCATTGGAACATTTTTAGCATATTGTATTCCAATTCCTTTAAATGACATCCAAAACTTTTTAATTTCTTCCTTATTTTCACAGTTATTTAATTTAACTATATCATTTTCAGGTTTTGCGGTATCCAAATACTCTGAAAAATATAAACTGAATTTTTCTGCAAAACGGTGACTCCCATTTTCTTTTAGCCAAGATTTAAATTTTAATTTATGTTCTTCCTTAGTTTCTTCAACGTTTTTGCAAATTTTTCAACCATGCAACATCAAAATGCTCTTTTGTTGTAGGAATATTTACAAATAAGTTATTTGAACCTTGTGTTAAATATACAGAACATGCCAAGCGCAATGGAATAAATATTTCTGGTCTTTTTACTCTAAAATAATTCAATGTGTCAGCTAAATTGTTTTGCTCCATTTGGTAGTCATTCCATCTGCTTTTATTTCCTTCAATTGCTAGCCATTTTTTAATAGCAACTTTTAATTTTTCAGTTATTTCACCCATTTTAAATTAAGTAATTATTTATAAAATATAAAAGTCTTTTTAAGTAACTAATACATCCTATTACTATTCTTTTTTTCTTTAAATTTCGCTTCTATCAATTCTTTTTTCTTTAAAAATTCTTGTTGTCTAGTTGCAAAAGATTTTGGAAACAATGCTTTTAAAATAATAGCTAATAATGAAGTCAACATTATATCAATTTTTTAAATTACTATTTGCTTTTATTTCTTTCTTTGGTAAATGGATTATTGTGAACTGCGTCAATTATTTCACTGCTATTTTCAATCATTGAATCAATTCTTTCTTGTTCTGCCGCAGCTTCTTGAATATCATTAACGGTATCTATAATTTTATCTTGTATAGCCCACGATGCCCTTACATAAGCAGTGTTTTTAAAAACATTCCAAAACGACATATTAATTATAAGCTGTTAAAGTTTGTTCCAGTTTATTGATAAAATCTGCTATTAAAACTGCATTATCCTCACTTTTATTGAATAAAAAATTACGCTCACCACCTGAAAGTATTACACGCAAATAAGTTTCTAGTTTTGGCTTAGATAAACTTACTTGCTTGCCCCACCACAAAGTACTAGTGACTGGTATGATTTGTGGTGACAGCGCAAAAAAACCACCACCAAATATTAAAAAAACACCAAATCCAGTTGATTTACTAAGAGAAGCAAAACCAAAAATCAAAAAGAATATACCAAACACAACATAAAATACTTTTTGGTTTTTAATTTTTTTGTCTGAGTTTTTGTAATTTTCTAACTCTTTATTATATTTTTCTATATCATCATAAATTCCAATACCATTTACACCCCTTAAAGCAAAGGTTTCCTCATTACCTAATGATGAAACGTAAAATCTTTCTTTGGTTAACTTACAAGTTAATCCTACATTGTCTGAAAATTCTGCTATTGTATCCATTTTTTTATAATTTTATTTTTAACCACAAAAATAAACTCATACCCTGCCATAAAATGACAAGCAGTTAAACGTAAAAAATGTATAAATTGGCATTATTGGTGTTTTTAAAGTTTGTGTAAAGCAGTTTAATTAATGAAAAAGTTTTATTGAAAATAATTTTACTAATTGCATTATTTACAGAGGTATTCAGATGTTTTTGAATAACTATTTCGTGGTGAAAAAGATATTTATGAATTGCTTACTTATTACCTTAAAGTGTATGACGAAATATAATAGTATGGAAGTAGCAACCTGTCTTTTGAACTCAAGTTGTAATATTGTAGGTGTTTTTTGAACATAATGGAACTATGAAAGAAAATAACAATATCCTTACTTTTAAAATTTATTATACCCTTAAGAAAAAACCTCATAGCATAGAAAGTTTGCTAAAAGAGTGCACCTTAGCAGGTTTTAATATTAGTGCAAGAAGTTTACACAGGCATGTGTTAAAAATAGAAAATAGTTTAGATTTTAACATTGAAGTTTTAGAAACTGAAATAGTTAATTACAATAAAAAAGTGTTTTTTATTAGAACAATAGAAAGCGCTGATTTAATCGCTTTAAAAAACAATAGTCAGTGGATTTCATTGATAACACAATTATTTTTAAATGCCAAAACTTCCCATCAAACATATAATGAAAGTAAAGAACTGAACGATTTTACAAAAAAAATAAAACTGAAATCGCCTTTAAAAGTAAAGGAAATTATTCCAATTGAAACATTTGAAAATCACCTATTAAATTCTAGGTTCGGACAATCAAATTTTACCGATAATCAAGAACAAATATTATTAGATTTGATGTGGTGTATCAATAAAAAAGTTTTTTTTAAAATTACAGAATTCGAATCAATAATAACAAAAGAGTACAACATCCAACCTCAATTAAATGAATTGTTAATTCCACTAGAAATAATCTATCATCGTGTAGATTTTATATTGAAATGCTATTCGGTTAAATCCCAAAAAACATTTACATTAGAATTTGATAAAATTAAAAAAATAAGTATCCAAGACAAAGAATATAAATTACCGGCATTTTTGATGGAAAGTGATGGTCATGATTTTGGTTTTCATCCGCCTATTTCTAAAACTGTTTATCATATAAAGTTATTGTTCCCACCAACTCCTGGAGGTTTTATCATGAACAGGTTTTGGCATGAATCACAACAATTTAAAATAAAAAAAGATGGCTATATTTTAATGAAATTAGATGTGAGGGTTTGTATTGAACTATTAGGTTGGATCATGCAGTGGATGGATAATGTGCAAGTAGTATCGCCAGTATTTATTAAAAAAATTATAGCTGAACGTTTGGACAATATGAAACAAATAAATAATAAGAATAAGTTGCCAATTAACAACAGCAATAGTCTTATTTTGAAAAAATAAAATAACAAACACCCGCTAAAATAAAAACATTTCCAATCCATTCTTTCCTACTTATTTTCTCTGAAAAAATATACCTAGCAGTGATGATGGAAATTGGAAACAACCAAATATTAATGAGTCCAATGTTTCCTACCTTAAAAGTTTTATAAGTATAAGTTACCATTAAGGCACCAATGGTTGTTAATAAACCAATGGTTAAAATACCAATTGAATAATTTTCTTTGTTAAATAAAATTTCTTTGTTTTTACTAAATGCTTTGATAAGCAAAAATGAAAACAATAAAATAGTAACTTCCATTATTAATGATCCCCAAGAGGATTCCATTTTTTTAAGTGGAACAGATAATAACGAATATCCCAACGACCAAGACAATGAACTTAAAAGTGCCCAAAACAAGCCTTTTCTGTTGCTTGGCAAATTGCTATGAATCGCTAGTCCAATGATTGACAAAATAAAGCTGATGACAAAAACAATGGATACAACTTCACTCAACAAAAAAAAGGCAATTAACTGCTGAAAAATAATTCCAATAATATTAACGCTCAAAATATTAGCAAAAGCCATATGCTTGTTGGCTTCAGTAAATCCTATGATTCCAAGAGCGGTAATGCCTGAAAGCAAAGCCACACGTCCAATTTGACCGAACGAGGGTGCATTTAAATAATCACCGCTTACGAATAACCAAAACAAAGTAAAAAGTACGGTAATGGTAGTACGGTAAAAAATAAAGTGAAGTGTGTTTGTTTTTAAACTGCTTTGCCTAATTAATAAATCAGTAATAAAGAAACAATAATAAATGAGGAAGCTAAATAAATATAACAGATTGGGCATTTTTTTAATCTAAAAACAGTAAAAAGTAATTGGCATTAATGTGTTGGTATTGCCAAACAAAATTAAAGGCCATATTAGTTAATCTAATCATATATTCTATCAGAATTTTGATGCACAAATATAGGCTGATTTATGATTTGAAGGTAGTTTGATTTGCAGATTTTCTGTTATGTTTATCCTGCTAAATAATATTAAAAACCTTTGGCACAAATACCAAAGCAGCTATAATTACTGAAATTATTGATGCTATTAGTACACCAGCGGCAGCTAGGTCTTTAACCAAACCTGCTTGTTGGTTTCTTTCAGGATGAAGTAAATCAACCAGTTTTTCTATCGCAGTATTCAATGCTTCGGCAGTTAGTACCAACCCAATTGCTAAGCATAAAAAAATCCATTCGGTAGTATTTACATTAAAATAAAAACCTGCACAAACTACCACCGCAACAGCTATTAAATGAAACTGAGCATTGCCTTCGTTTTTAAAAAGCCAAAACAAACCTTTAAATGCTGGCACAAACGATTTAATTCTGTTCTTAATAAAGTATATCATTTATGCTTTTTCCAATTTACTATTTCACCTAACCAAGCAATGGCATTCACTCTTTTTCTGCGTTTTAATCCAAACTTTTTAATGCTGTATTTTTTTATATGTTCAATACTTTCTTCCACCGAATCGGTAATTAACAAATGTCTTAAATCTTCGGGCGAAACTGTTTGTTTATTAACCATGTCGTCAATTAATTCAATAAGGTTCTTCCAATATTCTTTACCAAAAATAATAACAGGAAACTCTTGCATTTTACCCGTTTGAATTAAAGTTAATGCTTCAAACAATTCGTCCATAGTTCCCCAGCCACCTGGCATAATAACAAAAGCATAAGAGTATTTTAAAAGCAAGGTTTTTCGTACAAAAAAGTACCTGAACTCTACCGATTTTTGAACATAAGGATTTTCATGTTGTTCATGTGGTAAAACTATGTTACAACCAACTGACCGCCCACCAGCTTCAAAAGCACCTTTATTTGCTGCTTCCATAATTCCTGGCCCGCCACCAGTAATTACTGTAAAACCAATTTTACTTATTTCGGCTCCCATTTTTACAGCTTCTTGGTAATAAAAATGGTCTTCATTAAATCTTGCACTTCCAAAAACAGTAACACAAGGTCCTACAAAGTGCAAAGCCCTAAACCCTTTTAAAAACTCAAAAAATACTTTAAACGAAAAAAGTAATTCTCTTCTTCTACTTCTTGGTCCTTCTAAAAACCTCCGTTCACTATTTAAATAGGTGTTTCGTAATTCTGAAATACTTTTTTGTGCCATACTTTTAATTAAAAAGACCATGGTCCATAGACTATAGACCATGGTCTAGTTTATAAGTTTCCTCTATTCGCTTGCTCACGTTCTATGGCTTCAAACAAAGCTTTAAAGTTTCCTTTTCCAAAACTTTTTGCACCTTTACGTTGAATAATTTCATAAAACATGGTTGGTCTATCTTCTACCGGTTTGGTGAATAATTGTAGTAAATAACCTTCATCATCTCTATCCACCAAAATACCTAATTCTTTTAATGGTTCAATGTCTTCTTCAATTGGGCCAACACGGTCTAACAAGTCATCGTAATAGCTATTTGGAACTTTTAAAAACTCCACGCCACGTGCCATTAATTGCTTCACTGTTGAAACTATATCGAGCGTTGCAATTGCTACGTGTTGCACACCTTCGCCTTCGTAAAATTCTAAATATTCTTCTACTTGGCTTTTTCTTTTTCCTTCGGCAGGTTCGTTAATTGGAAACTTAACATAACCATTTCCATTACTCATTACCTTGCTCATTAAAGCTGAATATTCTGTGCTGATATCATTGTCATCGAACGAAAGAATATTTTTAAAACCCATTACATTTTCGTAAAATGAAACCCAAGGATTCATTTGATTCCAATCCACATTTCCTACACAATGATCTACATATAACAAGCCTGTTGGTTCTGGATTGTAAACTGTTTTCCACTCCACAAAACCAGGCATAAACACGCCAGTATAGTCTTTACGTTCAATGAACAAATGTTCTACCTCGCCATAAGTTTTTATTCCACTCATGCGCACTTCGCCATTTGCATCGTTTAATGTTTTTGGCTCTAAACACGAAACACCACCTCGTTTGGTAGTTTGCTCAAACGCATCATAAGCATCATCAACCATTAATGCTAATACTTTAACACCATCACCATGTTTTTTATGGTGCGCTGCAATGGGTGAATCGGAGTGTAAAGGAGTTGTCAACATTAAGCGCATTTTGTTTTGCACCAATACATAACTTACTCTGTCTTTTACGCCAGTTTCGGGGCCAGCATAAGCCAAGCTTTGGAAACCAAAAGCAGTTTTATAATAATGTGCTGCTTGCTTTGCATTTCCTACATAAAGCTCTACATAATCGGTTCCGTGTAAAGGTAAAAAATCACTTGTTTCTGGTAACATTTCGTTTGTTTGTTCTGTATTCATAGTTTTTATTTTATTCTATCAAATTCTTTGTTTAATTCTTCTATCAACTGTTTTTCGGTTGGCAAATATAATTGGTATTCGCTTGCAAAAATAGTTTGATTATTTTCAGGTAGTGTAAATTTTACCACCGCATTATTTTTTTCGGCACAAAGTAAAATCCCAATTGTGGGTTTTTCATGTTGTAACTTCTCAACTCTGTCAAAATAGTTTACATACATTTGTAATTGACCTAAATCAGCATGTGTTAACTTGTGAGTTTTGATTTCAATTACCACAAAACATTGTAAAAGTCTGTTATAAAAAACCAAATCAACGTAAAAATCATCTCCTTCAAAATGAATTCTTTTTTGACGAGCAACAAATGAAAATCCATTGCCTAATTCTAATAAAAATTCTTGCAAATGTGTAATAATAGCCGATTCAAAATCTTTTTCGTAATAGGATGATTCCCTTCTAAGTCCCATAAATTCTAATACTATGGGGTCTTTAATAATATCTTTTGCTTCAGAGGGCATCTTCTCTTTTCGAGCTACTTCCAACACACTTTTAATATCATTACTCAAAAGTAGTCGTTCAAAAAGTTGGCTATTTATTTGTCTTTCTAACTGTCGTGAAGTCCAATGGTTTTTTTCGCTTTCAGCAATATAAAAACTTCTTTTATCCTCATTTTCAATACGAATCAACAGGCGGTAATGTGTCCAACTGAATTGTGAACGCAGTGCGTTCACAATTGGAAAAGTCTTATAAAATTGCCTGAAAAAATTCAATTGCCTATAAGAAAATCCACTTCCATATTCAGGTTCTAATTGTTCTGCTAGAGTTTTAATTAAATACTCTCCATAAACCGCTCTTTCTTTTCCTTCTTGTTCTTCATCTAAAATACGCTTCCCAATATGCCTATACATTAACACCCGCTCATTGTCAACAGCCCTAATGGCTTTGTCTTTTGAAACGGATATAATTTCTTTTATATCTTTCAGTATGGATAAGTTTTTTTGCAAATGGTCAGTTTATTTGAATTTAGTAATAAATGGTGTTCGTTTCAACTTTCTTATTGTTATGGTAAATACTGTCTAATACTAAACCTCCTTGGCTACAAGGACCTCCATTACCTGAAAAAGAAGTACTGAAAGGAATTAGCGTATCAAAATTATGAATAGATTCAAATCTAAATAAAATGGTATCTCCTTTTGAAAAGTTAAAGTTAATTGAGGAGTCGGAAGAATATTTGTATACCAAAAACTTAATTGTTTTAACTGAATAAAGGCTTTTAAATTCAATTGAGTCATAAACTTTACAAGCAGCTTGATTGGATAATTTGTCAATAATTTTCAATCTGAAAAAAGGCGCAGCTGGGTCTCCGCAAGGACCAACTTGCTCCTTACACCCTAAAAAAAAAATTGATAATGCAAATAAAACTTTTAAAAAGTTAGCTTTTTTCATAATAATTCTATTTTCAAATCCTTTCAAACAATCATTCAACATCCAAAATCTAACATTCAAAATTCATTTACTCCACCCAAGTTTTATAATAACCAGGATCTTCCATTTGCATAGCAGCCTCGGTTATTTTTAATGGATAAAATGGATCAATCATTACAGCTAATTCTTTGGTTTCTAATTTACCAATCGATTTTTCAACTGTTCCTGGATGTGGACCATGCGGAATGCCTTTTGGATGTAAACTTATCATCCCACGTTCTACGTGTTTACGGCTCATAAAATCACCATCTACATAATACAAAACCTCATCGCTATCCACATTACTGTGGTTATAAGGCGCAGGAATTGAAAGCGGATGATAGTCGTATAAACGAGGAACAAACGAACAAATTACAAAATTATGTCCTTCAAAAGTTTGATGAATTGGAGGCGGCATGTGAACTCGGCCAGTTATTGGTTCGTAATTATGAATGCTAAATCCATAAGGATATTGAAATCCGTCCCAACCCACAGCATCAAAAGGATGTGCGGCATAAGTATAAGGGAAAATCATGTCCTCTTTTTTTATTAAAACTTTAAAATCACCCTTTTCATCAAATGTTTCTTTCAGTACAGGTAATTTTATATCGCGTTCGCAATAAGGGGAATGTTCCATTAACTGTCCGTATTGGTTTAAGTAACGCTTAGGCGGACGAATAGGAGAAAATGATTCAGTTATAAAAAGCCTGTTATTCTCTGTTGCAAAATGCAATTGGTAAATGGTTCCGCGAGGAATTACCAAGTAATCGCCATATTCAAATTCAATTTGTCCGTATACTGTTTTTAAAACGCCCGAGCCTTCGTGAATAAAAATTACTTCATCGGCATCTGCATTTTTAAAAAAATAATCTGTCATGCTTTTTTGCGGAGCGGCAGAAGCCAAATACACATCTTTATTGAACAAAACATAAACCCTACTTTTCAAATAATCGGCTTCAGGGTCAGTTTTAAAAGTTAAAAAACTACGATTTTGTAAGTTTTTTTCAATTGCTGCTTTTGGCGCAATGCTATAAGCTTCGCCTATTTCTTTAACCAAAGTTGGTGCATTACAATGGTAAACCAATGAATACAAACTGCTAAAACCTTCGGTAGAAACTAATTCTTCTGCATATAAATTGCCATCAGGTTTGCGAAATTGTGTATGTCGTTTTGCGGGAATTTGTCCTTGTTTGTAGTAAAATGCCATTTATATTGGTGTTTAGGTATTGATGTTTTTAAGTGTTTAGGTTAAAAGTTTTGTTGTTATTGTTTGTATTAGTTAAAGTTTTGTTTTTAAATATCGAATCAAGCCTAAGGTAATATTAGTATGTTCGATTGATAATTGATAGCATTTTTCAAAATCAATTGTTTCAATATATTTTCTGTCACTTAAAATATATAACATACTTCTTACTTCCATTGACGATGTGGCTGAATATTCTAAAAAACGAATAAACTCTTTATTACTATATCTGCCAAATCCTTCTGCAATATTGTTCATAGTAGATAAAGCCGCTCTTTTTATTTGGTCTTGAGTAGAAAAGTCTTTGTATTTCATTTGATTTTCGCAAATATCAAAAATTACATTCACCAATTCTCGTGATTTTTTCCAACAATCCAAATCCTCAAAACGATCAACTTTACTCATAAATATTAACTAAACCCTTAAACACTTTAACACTAAAAACTTAAGCACTTTGAACTTTAACACTTTTTTGAGCCAACAAATTTATGTTTTTTTGTGACTTGTAATAAACACTATTTTATTAAATTCATTAATTTCTCTTAAATGTATAAAACCATTCTCTTCTTATTTTTAATATTGGTCTTTTTTGCCTGTGGCAATCAAAATAAAACTAATGCTGTTTCTCAGAGTATAGATTCGGTTGCAATAAAAGCTGGTGCTAAAGAAGTTTCAGATAAAATAAATGAAAACCCTACCAATGCAGCACTTTATTTTGAAAGAGGTTCCAAATATTTTGAAAAAAATATTTTAGAAAGAGCTGAACTTGATTTTAAAAATGCAAGTACTTTGGATTCGAACAATGTAGATTATTTATTTATGTATGCCCGAACCAATTATTTATTAAATAAAACCATTTTAGCTGCTACCATTTATGAAAAAATAATTGTACTTGAACCAACATTTATTGACCCAAAAATAAAATTAGCCGATTTGTATTATATAACTAAAGAACATGAAAAATCTATTTTATTAGCCAATTCGATAATTGCTTTAGATAAAACCAATGCCTATGCTTACCACATTAAAGCAATGAATTATAAAGACGTTGGCGATACGTTAAAGGCTGTTGCAAATTTTCAAAAAGCCATAGAGCTTGATAATAACGATTTTGATAGTCATATAATTTTGGCAAAAATATATTTAGCACAAAAAAACAAATTGGCTTTAGAATATATTAACGCTGCACTAAGAGTTAAACCTAACGATATAGATGCACTATTTGCAAGGGCTACTTTTTGGCAAAATGAAAAACAGTATAAAATGGCTTTAATAGACTATGGTAAAGTTATAGAAAAAAATAAAGAATACTACCAATGTTATTACAATGTGGGCTATATAAATTTTGAAACTGGTTATATTAAAGAAGGCATTTATAACTTTGATAAGTGTGTAAGAATGATGAACGATTTTTTACCTGCTTACTACATGCGCGGGCTTTGCTACGAAATATTGAAAGATAAAACCAATGCTAAATTAAACTACGATTTTGTAATAAATAAAGACCCCAATTATTCATTGGCAGCACAAGGTTTAAAAAGGTTAAAATAATAGTTCAAAAATAAATTGTCACATTAGCTTTTTGTCATAAATCTGTCATTACACAATTATTTTTATGCAGTAAGCGTTTTTTTATTGTCTTATAATTAAACAAATAAAAAAACGTTATGAATATTTTTAAAAAATCGGACAATAATTTGGATGAATTAGTGTTTGAAAACAGAAACAAAGCTTACGGAGCGTATGTGTTAAGAAGCAACTACAATAAAAACTTAAAACGAAGTTTTTTAATTACATTTTTGGTGCCATTGGCATTGGTTATTTTTTCAATTATTTTTAATAAATTAAATGGAAATAACAGACCCGAAAAACCATTAGAAAAGGATAATGATAGCTTAGTGGTATATGTGTATGAAGTACCTAAAAAAGAGTTGCTTAAAGAAATTGAAAAAGCATTTACTAAACCAACATCAGTAAAAGGCAATAATATAAATTATACAATAAAAAGAAACGATGAAGTTAAAGAAATAAAAACTGATTCAATATTTGTTTCTAACATAATTAAAGGTCCTTTAAACCCAATTGGTAACAATAATTTACCAATAGGAAAAGGTAATGAAGGACCAATAGTTGATGCCAACGAAGGAAATGTTTTTGATGGAACAACTGTGGAGCTTATGCCTGAATTTAATGGCGATTTATACAACTATTTAAGAAATGAATTGCATTACCCAAAAGTAGCTTTAGAAAACAATGTTACTGGCAAAGTTTTACTATCGTTTGTAATTGATAAAAATGGTGAAATAGGCGAAATAGAAGTGTTGAGAAAAGTTGGATTTGGATGTGATGAAGAAGCAATAAGAGTGATAAAAAATATGCCCAAATGGAGCCCAGGCCAACAAAACAAACGCAAAGTAAATGTAAGAATGTTGTTACCAATAGTTTTTGAAGTAAACGATTAAATTATTAAAGCCTTGAAGCAATTCAAGGCTTTTTTTGATAAATATAACTGTATTTATTTTTATTTACATTTGCGTTCCAATGCATACGCCACTTTTAAAAGAAATTATTTCTTCGCTGCCCGAAACACCTGGAATTTACAAGTATTTTGATAAAGATGAAACATTAATTTATATTGGCAAAGCCAAAAGTTTAAAGAAACGTGTAAGCAGTTATTTTAATAAAAACCATTACGAAAACCGCAAAACGGCTGTAATGGTTAGCCGTATTTGCAATATTGAATTTACTTTAGTTGAAACAGAAATAGATGCTTTATTACTTGAAAATTCACTAATAAAAAAGTTTCAACCTAAGTTTAATATCAATTTAAAAGACGATAAAACATATCCTTTTATTTGTGTAAAAAACGAACCTTTTCCACGTATTTTCCCTACCAGAAATCCTATAAAAGACGGAAGTGAATACTTTGGCCCGTATGCTTCGGGAAATATGATGCATACAATTTTAGACTTGATAAAAACCATTTATCCTTTAAGAAATTGTTCATTCAATTTATCTAAAAAAAACATAACTGAATTAAAATTTAAAACTTGTTTAGAATTTGACATTGGCAATTGTAAAGCTCCATGTATTGGTTTAATGAACGAGGACGAATACAACCAGAATATAAAAAACATTAAAAGCATTTTAAAAGGTAATTTAAGTGAAGTAAAAATACATTTAAAAACGCTAATGCATTTGGCTTCGGGTGAATTAAAATTTGAAGAAGCAGCCAGGTATAAACGCAAGTTAGATGTGTTAGAAAACTATCAAAGTAAATCGACAATTGTTACTGGAATAGTGAATGATGTAGATATATTTAGTATTGTTAGTGACGAAAAATTTGCATTTATAAATTATTTAAAAGTATCGAATGGTATAATTATTCAAACACAAACTTTTGAGGTAAAGAAAAAACTAGAAGAAACTGATGAAGAATTATTGGGCTTAGCTATAGCCGAAGTGCGAGAAGAATACCATAGCACTAGCAAAGAAATTATTGTTCCGTTTGAACTTGATTGGAGCGATGACAAAATAGAAATTATTGTTCCAAAAGCTGGGGACAGAAGAAAACTTTTAGACTTATCGCTTAAAAATACTTTGTATTACAAAAAAGATAAGTTAACAAAGTATGAAGCAGTGAACCCAGAAATAAAAGTGGATAGAGTGCTTACGCAAATGAAAAACGATTTGCGTTTAAAGGAATTACCACATTATATTGAATGTTTTGATAACTCTAACTTACAAGGAACTAATCCGGTTTCGGCATGTGTAGTTTTTAAAGATGCAAAACCAAGCAAAAAAGATTACCGCATTTTTAATGTAAAAACGGTAGAAGGACCAAACGATTTTGCAACTATGGAAGAAGTTATTTATAGACGCTACAAACGACTAAAAGAAGAAGAGCAACCTTTGCCCAATTTAATAATAATAGATGGTGGAAAAGGCCAATTAAGTTCAGCTATTAGCAGTTTACAAAAACTCGATTTATATGGAAAAATTCCAGTAATTGGCATAGCAAAACGCTTAGAAGAACTGTTTTATCCTGAAGATGAATTTCCTTTATACCTTGATAAAAAATCGGAAACATTAAAAATAATTCAGCAACTAAGAGATGAAGCACATAGGTTTGGAATAACTCACCATAGAAACAGACGTAGTAAAAATACATTTATAACTGAATTAGAAAATATAAAAGGCATTGGACCCGAAACAGCTAAAATGCTTTTAAAAGAGTTAAAATCGGTTAAAAAAATACAAGAAGCAAGCTTAGAACTACTAGTAAATATAATAGGTTCAGCAAAAGCTAATTTGGTTAAAGCTTATTTTGAGCAATAATATTTTTATGTCTAAAAAATAAAAACAAAGGAAAGCCAAAAGCAAAACCAATAAAAACTATTACCAAAGGAAATAACCAAAACAATTTTATTTTTAACCTTACTCCTTCTACAATAACAAATAAAGTGCCTGCAATGGCTCCAGTCCAAAAATCGGAAGTTAAACTTTTTGCATAATAATTATCAACCCAAGTACTTTGTATAAATTGAATTACATTAAAATTGCCATTATTTACTTGTGTTCCCAAAACCATAAAATAAAAGGTTAAAGCACCACCAACAATAGAAAGAAATAAATAAAAATAATGGACGTAATTATTTAAGGTTTTCATGCTTATATTTTGTAAATTTTTTGATCAATAAGTTTCATAATAAAATCTCTTTTTTCTAAACTTATCGAAATTTCATGCTTATAATTTAAGGTTAAAAATCCACCATCGCTTTTACTAATTTCTGTAATAAAATCTAAATTTACAATATTCGATTTATTAATTCTTACAAAATTATGAAGTGGTTCTAAAACCTCTTCAAAATGACCTAAATTTTTGCTTACAATATACATTTGATCGGTATCAAGAATTACTTCAGTATACGATCTATCGGCTTTCATTAATACTAAATTTTTTAAATCAATTAATTTTACGCTATGCCCAACAGTAATTGCAATTTTTTTCCCTGCATTTAAATCCAAATTTTCTTTTAATGCATTATATATTTTTTTGCTTTGAATACGTTCGTTTTTTAAAATAATTTTATTAACTGTTTTAACTAAAATATCATCACTTATAGGTTTTAATAAGTAGTCAGCAGCTGATAGTTTAAAAGCTTCTACAGCATATTCGCTGTATGCAGTTATAAATACAATTTCAAAATTTACTTCATTTTCATCAAAGTAATTTAGTATTTCTAAACCACTGTTTCCAGGCATTTCAATATCTAAAAAAACCAAATCAGGTTTCATTTTTTTTATTGCATTTACTCCCAATTCTAAATTATTACACATTGCTAAAATTTCAATGTTAGGAAAATTTATATGAAGCATGGCTTTAAGTAAATTTAAAGCTCTATTTTCATCATCAATTAATATTACTTTTAAATTCATTTTTTTATAACATAACTGGTATTTCAATAATTACTCTAGTGCCTATTGGCAAGTTGTTTTCATCGTACAAATCTATTGTTTCTACACCTGTAATTCTTTCTTCTTTATTCTGATTTAAAATTTCAATTCTTTTTTTATTGGCATTGGAAGAAAATGAAACGTGCATTTTATTTTTTACCCTATTTATATCATTGCTTTTAACCCTTCCTACTCCATTATCTTCAATGGTTATAGTTAGCATGCTATTGTTCATAGTAATATATATAAACAGTTTTTTATCTTCTTTTTTATGTAAAAGGCCATGTTTAATTGCATTCTCAACATAGGGTTGAATTATCATTGGCTCAATGCGAATATAATCTTTTGCTATATTGGCATCAACTATAAAATTATAGTCTAACATGTCGTTAAACCTAACACTTTCTAATTTTACATATAGTTCCAAAGCTTGTATTTCTTCCTTTAAAGTTACCGATTCTTTTTCACTCATTTCAAGTATTAACCTTGTAAGATCACTAAATTTTACCAAATATTCTGACGCATTCTTTTTATCGTTTGTATATATAAAACTTTGAATTGTATTTAAAGCATTAAATACAAAATGAGGGTTCATTTGTGTTCTAATACTTGTTAGTAATGATTGTCTCAAATCTTTTTCTAATGTAACTTTATCTAATAAAATTTTATTATTCATATTAATAATTCTAATTCTAATTGACATTATTAATAAAACCAAACCCGATGATACAACTATAATTGATATTATAAACCACCATGCTTTATAAAAAGGAGGAAAAATAATAAAGTTAATTTTTACCACATTCGAAGCAATTTCATTTACTAACTGTATTTCAAAAGTATAATTACCTGGCGACAATGAATTAATGTTAATTTGACCTTGATTTGCGTTTACAAATTTCCAATCATCTTCTTCATTCAACTTGTACTTTATAGCAATATTTTTGGGGTATTTAAAATTGATTATATCAAAATAAATATCCAAATTATTTTGATTGTCTTTTAAGTTTAATAAATCTTTTAAATTTTCTCCATTAACCAAAATTTTGGATATTGAAATAGGTGTTTTATATGAGGTCTTTTTAAAATTTAAATTTTCTAATTTAACAACTGTATTAGCCTCAGTTGCATAAATGTAATTTTCATCGCTCGCTAATATTTCAAATTTATTTGAAGGCAAATTATATAAATTCGTTATGTTTTGTACTTTTAAACTTGCTAAGTTAATTTTATACAAACCTAGGTTAGTTAAAACTATAATATTTTGGCCTGAAATACATATACTACTTATCGATTTTAGTGGCTCATCATTTAATAATTTAATCGAACTCGAATCTTTAATTATATATAAACCTTTATTGTTTTCAACAGCGTAAATTATATTGTTTTCTTCTAATAAAAATTTTGCTGTAATTGAGTTTCCCTTGTATTTTATAGTGTCAAAAAAAGTGTTATTAAAGCAAAAAACATTATTAATGCTAGCCGCATAAAAAAAATTTTCTTTGGGTTGATATACCAAATCGAAAAAGCGCTCATTAGGCCCTATATTAAACAGGTTTTTTGAGTAACTTAAGCTAATGGAATTATGCCATTTCAATTTTTTTTTAAAATTAAAAACAGATAAACCACTTGAATTTACAAATAAAAATTGATTGTCTACTTCTACAATTCGTTTCGCATTACTTACATATTGCATTTCTTTAACTTCATAGTCATTTAAATCAATAATTTTTTGTTTTAAAGTAGAAATATTTAATTCATTTCTTTTTTTGTTGTAATAAATATTTTCAACGTTTTTTATATCACCTAAAAATATCTCTTTTAAAATATTTAAAGTGGTTTTATCTAAAATAAATACTTTGCCATTTTTTGTGCCTACAGCTATTTTGTTTTGATCATTTATTAAACAAATAGAAGTAATATTTTCATTAATTGGAAGTACTTTTTTAATACTATTTTGTTCTGGAATTATAAAAACCCCATTGTATAAAGTGCTTACCCATAAATTACCCGATTTATCTTTAATTTCATCGCTTATGCAATAGCCTTTAAACAAATATTTTTCTTTATTGGAAATTAAGTTTTTTCTTAAAAAACCATTATATGTATTTATAAAAATTTCATTTTCAATTTTTACAAACGAAGTTATATCAGCATTCCCTTCACTTAAGTTTGATACAATTTGCCAAGTACCTTTATTTAATTTATATAGTTTGTGTTCATTAAAATTTATTCCAAATATTTCATTACCAACACATTTTACAATTAAATCGTTTACAAAATTTACTTTAAATAAAAATTTAACTTTTTTGTTTTTATATAAAAATACACCATTTGAACTAAAAATTATTAGCCCAACTTTATCCATATAACTGCAATTTATAACTTTACCTATATTTGTTAAAGGAATAGTGTTTATTGAAAAATCATCAATATTTATTTGAATTAAACTCTGATTTTCTATTAAATAAACAAAATCATTGTCTAAAGTAATACCTGATCTTACATAAAAATTTAATGCCCTATTTGGATTTAATAAATTAATAGTATCATTTTTAATATAAAATATTTGCCCTGTAAAATTAGAACACCATATAACTCCATTTTTATCCTCCAAAATATTGCTTAATTCAAAGCTTTTCATTTGAGGATGATTAAAATATTTATATGAATACCCAGAATATTTAGTTATTCCTTTTTTATGCCCAATCCATATGTATCCTTTTGAGTCTTCAAATAAATCATACACTTCTTTAGTGGGCAAAATATTTTCATTATCTAATGAAATAAAAGCAGGGTTTTGTGCCTTGGTAGTAACACTTAAACAAGTAGAAATAATTATTACAGAAATAATATTTTTAAACTTGATACTCATTTTAAATAGATAAATAATTTGCTTATTGATTAGTTTCAAAAGCAATTTTTTTAAGAAAGTTAAAAGTACAATCAGTAAGCATATAATGTACTTCTTCAAAGTCCTCTTCCTTCCCATGGTAAGGGTCAGGAATAGCATCTTCATTCTGAATCATACTATCGTAATGGCGCATTAATACTACTTTAGATATTGCATTAATTGGTTTTAACTTAAGTATATTTTGTAAGTTTAATTTGTCCATTGCAACTATGTAATCAAACTCAAAAAAATCATTTGCCTTAAACTGCCTTGCTTTATGAGTTATATTTAAATTATGAATTTTTTTTGCCATTTGTCTAGTTCTATTATCTGCCAATTCGCCCAAATGAAAAGAAGCAGTTCCAGCCGAATCAACAATAAAATTTGATCTTATTTTTAATTCATCCAAATGTTTTATAAAAAGTGCTTCTGCTAAAGGAGATCTACAAATATTTCCCAAACACACAAATAATACCGATGTCATCCTTATACTTATTTACTTCTTTCAAGTTTTGTTGCAAAATATTTTGTTTCCCCTCGCCATGGAAAAACCATATATCTTTTTGTAAAATATAAATTTATTCTTTCACCCGATAACGAAACATCTTCTAACTGTTTAATTAACTCTAATTCGCTGGCTTCTACACTAAAATCGAAAGATTCGGCAATTGGGCTCACTCCTTTTAAAGCTCCAAAAGTTTCTAAATTTAATTTGCCTTCATATGTTTTAAATACAAATCCTTTTTTACTTATTCTCAATACTTTTCCAGCCATTAAACCATTTTCATACACACCCCAATAAAAAAACGAAAATGTAATTAATAAAATTACAGTTAAAGTTAAAAGTATTTTTTTAGTAATACCTAGCACAACACGTTTTGTTTTTTGGGTAAAATTTTCACTTTCCATTTATATTTATATTTAAATGCAATTTAATTTTTTAAATTAATTAAACAATTAATGAATTTATTATTAAAATTGAAAATTAAAAAAATACAAAAACATGAAGTTAAACTTACTACTTATTTTATTATTTCCATTATTTATCCATGCACAAAACGACACTTTAGTGGAGGAAGAAATTGATTTTAGCCAATATGAAAATGCAACACCTGCAAGTAATTCGAAGAAATATTGTACTTCAAAAGTTTTGGGTATCAGTCCAAATAAATTAATCAGTATAGGTTACGATTTTCAGGGAAGTCATGAAATTGAAAACCATGATGAATTAAATACAATCGTAAATCATGGAGTTGCAAAAATAAATAATGCCAGTGGATTAAGGCTTGCGGCCAACTTTCCAGTAGTATCAACAACTAAATGGTTGGTTAATTTGGGTGTAAATTACAACCAAACAAATTATGCTGTTGATACTAAATCACCAAATAATTATTTTATAAATAATTTAACAAATAATGGTTTAAGTACAACAGGAATCAGTGCCACTATTTTTAAACCAATTGATGAAAAACATTTTTTATTATTTTCGGGTTCGGCTGATGCAAATGGCAATTATAATTTTGGAAGTTCTAATTTATCAGATCAACTTTTTAAACCCAAAATATCGGCTGCTTTATTATATGGTATAAAAAGAAATGATAGATCAATGATTGCATTTGGTTTTGCTAGAACATACAGACCAGGTGGATTGGGTTATATTCCTTTAGTTTTATTTAACCATACTTTCCAAAACAGAAAATGGGGAATTGAAGCATTATTTCCAGCACGATTAGCTGTTAGAAGAACCTTTAATGCAAGAAATTTATTACTAGCTGGTTACGAACTTGAAGGAAATAGTTATAGTATTTTAAATAATAATGGTCCTACACAAAGCCCTTATAACGATTTAGAACTTAGAAGAAGTGAAATTAGAGCAAGGGTTTCATTTGAAAAATTAATAACCGGTTTTGTATGGTTTACTGCACAGGTTGGTTACAGAATTAACTACAATTTTAATATTGATAAAGGAGATAATATAAGACTAATAGGAAGTAAAGATGCCTATTACATGGAAAATCATCTAACTAATCCATTGTATTTTAATATTGGAATACATTTGGTTAGTCCTTAATTTTAAACCACAGGTTTAAACTGTTCAAAGGCTTGTAAACAATCGTTGCAATAATGCATACTGCGGCATAAAGTTGGACCAAATGGAGTTTTCATTTCAGTATTTTTACTATCGCAGTGCGGGCAAATACTGTGTTCTAACAATTCCATAGTAATTTCTCCTTGATGTTTTGGAGGTGGTGCCAAACCATGTTTTTTTAAACACATTAATCCTCTTTCTGTTAATTTATTACTATTCCAAGGTGTATCAAAAGTTGTTTTTACTTCTATGGTTTCTATTCCTATTTCTTTTAACCTCTCAGCTACCATATTTTCCATCATTTTTATAGCAGGGCAACCAGTAAAAGTTGGTGTCATTTCTACATAAACATTGCTTTCTCCTCTTACTTCAACTTTAGTAATAATGCCCATATCTACCATACTTAAAGTTGGTATTTCAGGGTCTTTTACCGTTTCAAGTGCGGTCCATATTAATTTTTCGGTGATCATTTTTTTAAAATTACAAGGTTGAAAGATTACAAGATTGAAAGGTTATTTTAGGTATAATAAATTTGTATATTTTCAATCTTTCCAGTCTTTTTAATTGAGCATTTCGCCTACCATTCTGCACCTGGTTCAATTCTAAAAACCTCGCCCATTTCTGTTACCAATTGGTCTAAGTGTTCAGTATGATAACCTTTTCTTCCACCTAAAACTGGTTCCCAATCTTTTTCAGAAGGAATTTTTAAATTGGCTTTTTCAATGATTGGTGAAATTACTGCAAACCATTTGCTTTGTAAAGACACTTCCCCTTCAAAAATATTTTCTGTAATAAGTTGTTGCTCATAATCGCCATTTTCAAACATGCCTAAAGCATAGTTCCAAGCATTGTTTAGTTCAGTTTGCATCCGTGCATGGCTTTCTTCATTTCCGTTTCCTAATTTATTTAACCAAATATCAGCATGAAAAACATGGTATTTTAACTCACCTTTTATTTTACGAGCTACTTTCGCCAATGGTTCAAAACTGCTGTTTGCTAAGTTGTCAAAACGCAATTGGTCGGCATGGTCAAACAAAAAATGACGGATAGTTGAAAAATCGTAATCATCGTTTTGTAACTCCAAAAACTGTGCGTTGTGAAACAGTTTAGCTTCGCGTATAAATGCGTTTGTATCAGGTTCAGGTTCGCCAAGTTCGTGTAATATTTGAAACAATGCTTGCGAATGTCCAATTTTATCTTGTGCCATTGATGAGAAAGCTATGTCCTCTTCTAATAAAGGCCCTAAACCAGTCCATTCACTGTTTCTATGACCTAAAACCAATAAGTCATCAGCCATTTTATATAATAATTCTTTGATGTGTTCCATATGCTTTTTTATTACAAGGTTAAAAAGATTGAAAAATTAAAAGTTTAATTGTTTAATTTTTATCAATAACATTTTCAACTTTGTAATCTTTTAATCTTGAAATTTTCAATTATTAAACTTTATTTTCCTTTTTGTACTTGTTAATTTTGTCCATAACTTTGTAACCACCTGCTTCACGGTATTGCTTTTCAGGAACTGTTTCAAAAATATCTGCATCATCGTAATCCGATGCAAATACATTGTTGGTTTTAACTACCCAAATATTTACACTTAAACCTCTTCGTCCGTATTGCTCTTTAGCAAAAAGTAAAGCCATTTCAGCATTTGGCGCATGAACTATTCCTGCATGAACATGTTGGTCGCCACGCTTTTTTTGATGAAACACTTCATACGTTTCAAATTGATCCATTTCGGTTAATGGAGCAATGTTATTGTCTTCATTTATTTTCTCGCGTGCTATGCGAGGATCGAGTGAGTTTATCATTTTTTTAATTTTTAAAATTTTAAAGATTACAAAATTTGAAGATTATTGTTTTTTCGTGTTACTTAAGTATTTCATAAAACCTTTTATGCTTTTCGATATTTCAACAATTTTTTCAATTAATTTATCATGTTGTTCTTTACTAATTTGACCGGTCATGAAAAAAACTGTAACCATGTTTCTAATTTCTCCAGCCGAACCTTTTGAATACCTAAGTAACCTAACAAATTGAAGATTATTTTCGTATTCAAATCCTTCGGCAATGTTATTAGATATTGATAATGTTGCCCTTTTCAATTGATCTTTTGCAGAAAAGTCGTTTTTTAAACCACTGTTTTCGATTACTACAAAAATATCAACATAAAGTTCAATTGACTTTTTCCAAATATCCAAATCCTCAAACCGTTCAATTTTCATGAATCAATTTCTAATCTTTTAATTTTCTAAATTTTGTAATCTTATAATTACCTATGCTAGCGGTGTAACGTATTTTTCATCTTTTCTTAACAATGCTGCACGAACCCAACGGCCTTTTTCTTCAGCCATTCTGCGCACTGCTAAACGTTCTGCATTGCAAGGGCCACCACCATTGATTACACGTTTAAATTCATCCCAATCTGGCTCGGTGTATTCCCATTTAACTCCCAATTTACTATTCGTATCTTCCACTTTCTTTAAATTAGCATCAGGAAGTTCCAAACCTAAATCCCAAATTTTTGGAACATACATATTTAAGAATTGTTGGCGCATATCATCGTTGCTTGCCATTTTAACTTTCCAACGCATTAATATTTCGGTATGACTCGATATTTTATCGCTTGGACCAAAAAAATGCATAATTGGCGGCCACCATCTAGTTAATGCTTCTTGAACCATTTTGCGTTGAGTTGGTGTTCCTGTAGCTAATGTAACTACATTATCATGTCCATATTTTAAATGGAAACTTTCTTCTGTACAAATTCTGTCTAATGCTCTGCAATAAGGGCCATAGCTACCTTTGGCATTTGCTACTTGGTTAATAATTGCACCTGCATCAATTAACCATGCTATAATACAAGCATCAGCCCAAGTGTATGCCGGATAATTAAATACATTAGAGTATTTTGATTTTCCTGTGATTAAATCGTTAATCATATCTTCACGGTTTTTACCTAAAGTTTCGGCAGCGCTATAAAGTAATTGTGCGTGACCAACTTCGTCTTGTACTTTAGCCATTAAAGCCAATTTACGCTTAAAACCTGGTGCACGTGTAATCCAAGTTCCTTCAGGCAAAGCACCAATAATTTCTGAATGTCCATGTTGTTCAATCATTCTGATTAACTGCTTCCTATATTCTTTAGGCATCCAGTCTTTTGGTTCAATTTTTTCGCCACGTGCTATGCGTGCTTCAAATTCAGCTAATTTAATTGGATCCTCTCCTGCAATCATTGCATTTGCTTTTTCATTTGGATCGATGTAAGCATTTCCGTACATATGTATATTAGTTTTTTGTTATTAGTTAATAGTTATTGGACCATGGTCTATTTGCTATGGTCTATAAAACATCCGTTACCAAACGTTTTCTGAGGCCGCCCATTATAAAATTACTTAATTTTTCTGCTATTTCAGCAGCGTTCATTTTTCCATCAGGTTTATACCATTCGTTAATAAAATTTATGGTTGATAAAATACTAAGAACAGCAAATTTTTTATCTACTTGTTCAAAAATATCTTCATTTTCACCCTCCATTAAAATAATAGTAAATTGGTTTTCGTATTGTTGCCTTAATTGTTTAAATAATGTTAGTCTAGGTTCACTCAAGTTTCGCCATTCACTTAAAAATACAGCTGATTGATCTTGGTTTTGGGTAATTGTTTCAACGTGAAGTTTAATAACTAAACGCAATTTTTGTTCTGCATTAAAATAAATATCGTTTACTTCTTTGGCATTTGAAATAAATTTATTTGCCATATGAAAACATATACTGTCTAAAAGTTCCTCTTTCGATTTAATATGATGGTAAATGCTAGCTGCTTCAATTCCAAGTTCTGTTGCTAAATCGCGCATAGTAGTGCTTGCATAACCTTTTTGTTTAAAAAGTAATGCAGCAGTTTCAACTATTTGCTCTTTTCTATTGATGTTCAATGATTCAGCCATAACCTAACAATTGTTAGGCGAAGATATTAATTGATTTTAAAATTCCAAATTTTTTTTTACGTTTTAATATTTTTTTAAAATTATTGAAAATATTTTTTCTAGCAAATAAAAAAGTAATTTTAATATTTATTATGTTACATTTTAATAACACAAGGTTAAGTTGTAATTAACAAAAAATTTACATAGCTATTTCATTTTTGCTAAGCAAACCAAAAAACAAATATTTAAATGAAAAAAATTTTACTTTCTGCTCTAGTAGCAGTTTCAGCTTTTACAACAAAAGCACAAATCCCATTTCCAGTTAATATAGATACAACTTGGAATGTAAAAACAGCTTGGATGCCAAAATCGCCTTTAAAACAACAAGTAATATTTGTTGGAGGTGTTGACACCGTTCAAACAACTGCAACTTATAGCAATCCTGCTGGAAATACTCTGGCGAAACAATGGCATGATTATATTGCATTTGTTAAAGACAATTCAGCCACCAATGGCGAACTAGGATGGGTAATAGTAAACCATGAAATGACTGAAAAAAATGATAAAGTAGGTGATGGAGGTGGAATGACTATGTTTAAGTTAAAACGTAGCAAAGGTGATGTACTTGAAGTTGTACCACAAACAATTGCCGATGGTCGCTCTGGCAAGTTCTTTAACGTAGATTTTGCAAATACAGTAGGCGAAACTGGTATGAATTGTGGCGGTATTGCAGGGAATGATGGCAGAATTTGGACTGCAGAAGAATGGATGCAAACAAGTAATTCAGGAATTTTTGCAAATGGTGCTGGCTTTAGAGATACTACAGATTTTATAATTGGAACAACAACTCCTGCTGGTTTTCCTGGAATGAATGGCAAAACCTTAAAGCGCTTCCAAAATTTAAACTGGATGGTAGAGGTAAACACTAAAACCGCAAAAGCTATTCGTAAACAATACAATTGGGGAAGAGCTGGCTGGGAAGGTGGTGTAATTATGGCTGACAACAAAACAGTATTCCTATTTGAAGATGCTTCACCTGGAATTTTAGCCAAATTTGTTGCAACTAACACTGGCGATTTTAATTCAGGGCAACTATATGTATACAAACAAGATGCTCCAACCAAGTGGATAGAAATAGAAAACAATTTAGATACATTAGTAAACTTAAATACAGTTGCTGTTAGAAGAGGTGCTTCTATGTTTAACCGCTTAGAGTGGGGTCAACAGTACAATGGCAAAATATACATTTGCGAAACAGGTAGAGATGCTTTTACCTATAATACTGGTAATGCAAGAAATGGAGTAGTAGGTATGCCTTTAGTACAAGGTTACAAAACCCGCTACCAAATTACCAATAACATGCCTTTCCCTGGAACTGATGCCCAAGCTGCTGATTCAGTTCGTGCAGGTAGATTTGCAGATTACTATGGTCGTGTAATTGAATTTGACCCAGTTACCAATACTGCACGTTCATATATTGAAGGCGGTCCAATAAGTGCTGGATCAGCTTCTCAACCTGCTGGTGTGTATCCTGGTATCCACTTATCAAATCCTGATGGAATTGATTTTATGACTATCAAGAATAAAACGTACATGATTATTCAAGAAGATTTAAATGGTATTACTTGGAATAGAATGCCAGCTGGTATCACTAAAACTAATTGCGAAACCTATTTATTAGATATGTCTATCGCTAATCCTACTTTTAATGATTTAGTGCGTATTACTGCTTGCCCTCCAGGTGCAGAAATTACTGGCGCAGTAATGATTGATAGCAAAACAATGTTGATTAACTCACAACATCCTGATGCTGGCAATACTTTCCCTTATAACAACTCTTTAACATACGCTATTTCAGGTTGGGATGGTTCACCTGCCTTATCAACTACCGAAAACATAGTTAAAAGCAATGCATTCAATGTATACCCTAACCCGGTTACACGTGAATTAAGCTTGAACAAAATGGCTGATGTTGCAATCTACAACATGAATGGCCAACGCATAAAAGTATTACGCGATGTTGAGAAAGTTGATGTAAGTGATTTAGCTGCTGGAGCATACATCATTATGAATACAGAAGGCGATAAAATGAAATTTATAGTTGAATAATATTTGATTAATTAACATAAAATTTTAAAACCCGAGGTATCTTCCTCGGGTTTTTGCATTGTTTGATATTCCATGAAAAAAATTTACATCTGCTTCTTTTTACTATTAATAGGTACAATCAGTGCGTTTAAATTTCAACAAAATTTCCCGCATACGTTAGTTCAAAAAAATTACGAAAACCGAATAGCTGAGTTTCAAAAACAATTGGAATTGACAGTTGAAAAAGTGGATAAATTAAACAAAGAAAATGTTTCTGAATTTAGACAACAATTTCTTAAAACTAGGCTTGCCTATAAAAGATGTGAATATTTAATAGAAGCATTGAATCCTGTTGTGAGCAAAGATTATATCAATGGCAGTCCTTTACCTAAATTAGAAAAGGAATCATTCGGATTAAATATCATTCAGCCAAAAGGATTGCAAATTTTAGATGAACTTATTTTCTCAGAAAACATACTTTCTAAAAAAGAGCATATTACGGAACTATTGTATGAATTGAGTTCAATTGTAAAAAACTTATCATTTACCAACAAAATATATGACAGGCAAGTATTTGAAGGCATGCGCCTTGAGCTTGTTAGAATTTTTACTTTAGGGCTCACTGGTTTTGATGTTCCTGCATCAGGAGGCTCTATAGACGAAGCCAAGGTAGCATTGCAGTCTATGCACGAAGATATAAAACCATATGTAAGCAAGGTGAAAAATGAGAGTTTAGCACTTTTAATCGAACAGAATTTTAATGGACTACAAACGTACCTTTCGCAAAACAATGATTTTGATAAACTAAATAGACTTGAAATTCTAGTAAAATATATCAATCCTCTTTATGCAAGTATATATGATTTACAACTTGCTCTTTATATTGAAAGCAGTAGCGAAAGTGTAGCTGAAAACTTGCTACCACCCATTAACTTAACTGCTCGTAATATTTTCTCTCCTCAATTTTTAAATGCTTTTAAGTACATAGGTCTTCCCCAAACTTTATATAACGATTCCATATTACAACTAGGCAAATTGCTTTTTTATGATCCAATTCTTTCCGCAAAAAATGAAAGAAGTTGTGCAAGTTGCCATAATCCTCAAAAAGGATTTACGGATGGATACACAAAAAGCATAGCCACAGGTATGAAAGGCTCTGTTGAAAGGAATTCACCCACACTATTAAATTGCGTTTATAGTGAACGTTTTTTTGCTGACTTAAGGGCGGATGCCTTAGAAGATCAAATGGATCATGTTATAGCAAGCAGCAAAGAATTCAATACAACCACTTTAGAAATTACTGAAAAATTATCAAAAAGCAGCGAATATGTCAATTGGTTTATTAAATGTTTTCCTACTTATAATGTTAATCCCATAAATAAACACACCTTGTCTTTTGCCATATCAGCTTTTGTAAGCTCCTTACAAAGTTTTAATTCCCCTTTTGATCAATATGTAACAGGCGAAAGAAAAGAAATAAGCAATGCTGTAAAAAATGGATTTAATATATTTATGGGTAAGGGTGGCTGTGGAACTTGCCATTTTGCACCTGTATTTAATGGAACGGTACCACCTTTATACCAAGAAAGTGAAAGCGAAGTACTAGGGATTCCCGAGAATCCAGCAGCAAAAAAATTAGTTTTAGATGCAGATGAAGGTCGTTACAACGGCAAACTAAAAGAAGCGGCCTCATTTTATAAATATTCATTTAAAACACCCACCATTCGAAATATTGCTTTAACAGCACCTTATATGCACAATGGCTCATACAAAACACTTAAACAAGTAATGGACTTTTACAATAAAGGTGGAGGAATAGGATTAGGGATTGACGTGCCTTATCAAACTTTACCATCGGATAAGTTAAATTTAAGTAATGCTGAAATAAAAGATGTTATTGCTTTTATGCAATCTTTAACTGATACTACCAATTTAACCAACGTGCCGGTTAGTTTGCCCCAATTTAATAATGAAAAGCTATGGAATAGCAGAAAAGTTGGAGGAGTGTATTAAGTATGAATAGACTCGCATTTCTGAAATATTTGATACCGGGCACTTTGGCATTATACGCTTGCGCTAAAGACAAAAACGATACAGCGCAAAAAAATATAAACTTACAGTTAAAATTTCCTGCCTTAGGAGATTACTTTATTGCTGATTGTGTTAATCCTGTTTTTTTTGATACCAAAGAGAATAACTTAAATATTTTGGTTGAACTTTACGATTCATCACAAACCAAACTATTGGCCTCAGGAACAGGAAAAAATGAAGTTTGGCTAAGTGTTCCCAAACTAGAAAGAAATACCGAATTATTATTAGTGCTAAATGGACAGTTAAAACAATTAGTAAATGTAAATACAAGCAAGGGACAGCCAGTAAGTATTAAAAAGTATTTAAGTGTTTTACAAGAGGGTAAAAGTGTTGCAATAAGCCAAACAGATGGTATCCCCTTTACACTAAAAATGAAAAGTGAAAGTTTATTTGAAGCCATCAGTATGATTTGTACGCATAATGGATGCCCTATAAACTTACAAACCGATAATAGCTTTGTATGCACCTGCCACGGCTCCCGATTTAATAGTTCTGGAGTTGTTTTAAACGGCCCCGCTACAGAAGACTTACCGCACTTTTCTTGGAACTACCTTGAAGCCAATAAAATTGTAATTGTAAACAACTACCAATGAGAAAAATAGTATTGGCAATTTATATTGGACTTAATATAAGCGGACTAGCTCAACAAAAGGAACTAAATTATGCAAAATTAAAGCCCATTATTGAAAAAAAGTGTGTCTCATGTCACAGAGAAAATGGGTATGCACCATTTGGTTTAGAAAACTACAACGAAATAGTTAAAAGGAAAGATTTTATAAAATATGTAATAACCAATGATTACATGCCTCCATGGAGGGCAAATAACAATTATCGTCATTTTGCCAATAGCAAAGCATTGAGCAAAGAAGAAAAGAATTTGATTCTCCAATGGCTGAATGAAGGAGCTAGAGTAGTACCAGAGAAACCTACATCTAACAAAAAATGGTACAACGAAGGATCTCAAGTTAATCAAAAGCCAGATTTGATACTAAGTATGAAAGCTCCCTTCACAGTTCCGGCTATTAATCAAAATGTATATATATGTTATAAAATTCCTTTTGAACTAAAACACGATACTTTTATTAAAGCCATTGAATTTGTGCCAGGAAACAAATGTGTAGTTCACCATGCAAGTTATCAAATTATAGAAGTAGCAGATGATGTAGATGTTTTTTCTGGGCCAGATTTTTTTCAATATGATGCAGATACATTGAATAGGGTAAAAGACGACCATGATTATAAATATTTTAACTTAATTGGCAAAAATGGTAAAATGCCAAAAGAAGTATATCACAATGGTTGGTTACCTGGTACTTCAGTTCAGACATATCCAAGTGGTATAGGTTTTAAAATGCCTAAAAAGGGAGTACTCCTTATTCGCAATTTTCATTACTCACCAACACCTATTGAGCAACAAGATTTATCGAAATTTTATATTTTTTTCTCTTCTAAACCCGCCATAAGAAATATAGGCTTTGCTGCCTTTAAACCCAATAACCCAACAAAAGACGGTAAATGGTATATAAAGGCAAATGATAGTAACTTTGCAGCTCATATTAATGTAAAATTCCATAATGATGTTTCTTTACTCAATATTAACCCTCACATGCATAAATTAGGAAAATATTTTAAAGCCTATGCTGTAACTGCTAAAAATGATACAATTCCCTTGATAGAAATACCCAAATGGGACTTTAACTGGCAGGAGTTTTATAGATTTGAAAAGATGATAAAAATACCTGCAGGATCTGTTTTACATGCAGAGGCATTGTACGACAATTCTGCTAAAAATGCAGCCAATCCTTATTCACCGCCTAAAGACGTTTTGTTTGAATGGGGCATGAACGATGACAGTGAAATGATGCGTTTGGTTTTACTTTTTTTGCCCTATGAAATGGGAGACGAAAAAATAGCTTTGCCTTAAATGTTATTCAATATGCCTAATTTTAAAATATTAAAAATATTCTTTTTTATCTGCTTATCATTTGAAGGTTTTTCTCAAAATGTATTTACCGTTAAAGATAGCAGCGGCATAGAACAAAGTTTAAATATTACTACTTTTAATAAAGCACGTGTATACCTTTTTTTGTCTCCAGAGTGTCCTTTATGTCAAAATTATACTCTTGTATTAAATAACCTATACACCAAGTACAAAGTTTTGGGTGTAGAAATGATAGGTATTGTATCATCCAAATCATTTAATATTATTGATGTGAAGGAATTTACTAAAAAATATAATATTCATTTTCCTTTATTGTTAAACAATAATTTATTGGCCAAATATTTTGATGCATCTATTACACCCGAAGCAATTGTAACCGACTCGTTGGGAAATAAAATTTACCAAGGAAGAATAGATAATTGGGCTTATGATATAGGAAAAAAAAGGAAGAAAGCAACTGTTTTTGATCTAAATGATGCTTTAGATTTTTTTATTAAAAACCAAAAACGCCCTTTTTATAGAACCAAAGCAATAGGTTGTTTTATTGAGTAGATTTCTTTCTTAATTCTTCTTGATATTGCTAATAAAGTAATATAATCTTTAAGTTGTCAAAATAATGAGATTACTGGTTATTGCTTTCGTAATAAATGTTTGTAATGACTACCAAACTGTCCATTTCCAAAATTATTAAATTATAAAATAAGTTTAACAAATTAAACAAAAAAACCAGCTCCTTTTCAAAAGATGGTTTTAAATTTTATTAAAGTATCTTATTGTTTTAAACTTTTTTGAATATCGGCCAATATAACGCTCATATCCGACTCATTTTTGTAACCTACTTCTATTTTAGTTTTATGAGTTTTAGGGTTAATAAAAACTGTTGTTGGATAACCGCTAATGCTATCATTACTAATTGCTGCTGCCAATCCTGGACCATCATAAGTTTTGCCGTTGTAAGTATATTTTACTCCTTCTACTTCTGGATTAAACTTTACTGATACATATTTTTCGTTTAATACGGATGAAATACTTGTTTTTGCATAAGTGTCTTTATCCATTCTTTTACACCATCCACACCATTCAGTATAAACATCAACTAAAATTATTTTATTTTTCTTTTTAGCTAATGCATATCCATCATTAAAATTCATCCATTTAACTTCATAATTTTTGGGTTTAAAAGCATAAAGTCCTAAAATTATAATTGCGGCACTTAAAATTAAACTTATTTTTTTCATTTTTTTCATTTTTTTTCTATTTATTATTCAAAAATACAAAAACCATACCTAAATTTTTTCTAAAAAATTAATAGTTTGACGTTTGGCTTACGCTTTAGCTAATTCACCCATTGAAACAAATTCAGACTCTTTATAAACGCCAGCATCCAATTTTTCTTTTATTATTGAAAAAGCAGCTATAGTTTCTTCCACATCGGCTATTGTATGAACAGCAGTTGGAATTAAACGTAAAATAATCATTCCTTTTGGCACAACTGGATAAACTACAATTGAACAAAAAATATTGTATACTTCTCTTAATTCATGTGTTATGGCTGTAGCTTCTGGTATTGTTCCGTTTAAAACTACAGGTGTAACCGGAGTTGTAGTTACCCCAATGTTAAAACCTTTTGCTTTAAGTCCGTTTTGTAAAGCATGAACAATATTCCAAAGTTTGGCTTTATTTTCTGGAAAATCGCGTAATAACGAAAGCCTCTTTAAAGCACCAATTACTATTGGCATTGGCAAACTTTTAGCAAATATTTGCGAGCGCATATTATACCGTAAATGTTTTACAACTACTTTTTCACCAGCAATAAAACCTCCAATTGTAGCCATACTTTTTGCAAATGTACCAAAGTAAACATCAATGTCGTCCATTACGTTTTGCTCCTCACCTACTCCGGCACCCTTTTTTCCCATAGTACCAAAACCATGAGCATCATCTACAAATAAGCGGAAAGAATATTTTTTCTTTAGTTCAGCAATGGCTTTAATATTTCCTTGTGCTCCTGTCATACCAAAAACCCCTTCAGTGATTACTAAAATTGAACCACCTGTTTCAGCAATCATTCGTTCTGCACGTTTTAACTGAGTTTCTAAGCTTTCCATATTATTATGGGTAAACACAAAACGTTTTCCCATATGCAAACGAACACCATCTAATATACAAGCATGGCTTTCGGCATCGTAAACAATTACATCATGCCTATCTACCAAGCAATCTATAGCTGAAACCATGCCTTGATAACCAAAATTCAATAAAATAGCATCGGGTTTTCCCACAAAAGCTGCTAATTCTTGTTCTAATTGTTCATGAAATGTAGTATTCCCACTCATCATTCTTGCTCCCATTGGGTAAGCAAAACCATATTCTGAACTGGCTTCTGAATCAATTTTTCTAACTTCAGGATGGTTAGCCAAACCTAAATAATTATTTAAACTCCAGTTTAATTTTTCTTTTCCTCTAAATCGCATTCTAGGTCCTATTTCACCCTCTAATTTAGGAAACATATAATATCCGTAACTGTCATCACCATGCATACCAAGCGGACCTGGTCTGCCTTTTAGTTTTTCAAATAAATCCATTTTAAAATTTTAGCTTAATAATCAAAGCAAATGTAAGACTAATACCCTAAAAATAAATAGCTGATAAATGATAGGCTTTTGGATATTATACAAAATAATTTAAAAATCACTCCATTTAATTTCAATTTTAAAAAATGCACAATACGAATATTTAGAAACAGAAAGCTTGGAATTATTACAAGTTTTTATTTCTCAAATCAAAAAAAAAGCATCTCAAAATGAGATGCTTTTTTTACTTAACATATTTTAAATAGCGAATTTAGTCGCTTATTAATTTAAATTATTTTACAATAACTAATCTTGTTGTTTTAATTACTTCTTCTGTACTTAGTTTAACAAAATAAACACCTTGTTTAACGTCTGCTACATTTAATGTAATTTCATTTAACCCTGAATTTAATTTCATTGAATCAGTAATTCTTATAGTTTTGCCAGTTAAATCAATTAACTCAATTGTTACTAAATTAGCATTTACTAAATTAAATGATACAGTTACATTATCGTTAGCTGGGTTAGGGAAAACATTTACTTTATTTAAAGTATTTGATGCTTCATTAATATTTACTGATTGCACAGTAACAGTTTTGGTAATTGTATCAGCTAAAAATGCATTGCTAGCTATTAAACGAACTGTGTAAGTTCCATTAGCTGCATAAGTATAATCTGGGTTTTTAGCCGATGAAGTATCAGTAGTTGAAGTTGAAACACCAAAGTCCCAAGCATAAGTAGTAGCTGAACCTTTTTCGTCAGTTGTATTTGTGAAAGTGAAATCACGCGACCCTGCAGCAGTTCCTTGAACAAATGTAAAGTTTGCTGCTGGTTTGTCAGAAACATTAACAACAACTGTCTTATTTGAAAAAGATGAATCAAAAATGTTGGTTGCAGTTAATTTTACAATATAGCTACCATTATTAGTAAATGTAAATGAAGGATTTTCTTGAGTTGAGGTACCAAAACCACCAAAATCCCACTTGTAAGTTGTAGCAATACCTCTTGTATTGGTAGTATTTGTAAAGTTATAGGTTTTAGAATTAGGTACAGTAGGAGCAAATGTAAAATCAACAATTGGAGAAGAGTTAAATGGTGTTTTTCCAGTTGTAAAATTTGAACCTCCAACTGCAATAGAATTACTTGCAGGTGCATAATTAGGGTTTGAATACATAAATGGTCTTACTAAATTTACTTCGTTTGAAGTATTAAAAGTATCAGTTCCATTAGTTACCACCCATGCAGCAACTTGAGTACTTGAAGTTAATGCTAATGTATCTGAATTACTAGCTAATCTACCTGCCCATCCAGAAGGAATTCCTCCAATTACATTATTTTTAAATACTGCTGTTCCATTTTGTAAGCTTGCGTTTGTTCTACGCGAATCTATAATTAAACCAGAAACTGGGAAACCAGTAAATATTGAATTTACAATACTAACTGCTGAATTTCTTCTTAAATGTGCTGCACGTCCGAAGTTAGCATTAGGAGTAACTGTTTGTCCAGTAAAATAAGGTCCAATCAATGTTACATTTGAGAAAATTGGAGCTGTTCTTGGTGAAGCTAATGAACCATTTGCATCATTATCACACTCAAATCCATTTGAGCCCGATTGATCAGCATTTTGAGGAATACGAACACCTATTGCAAATTGAATTTGTCCTCTAAAACCATTATCACAATCAAAATCATCGTCAATACCAGCAAATGCTATCAAATGTTTTGCATTAACTGTTCCACCAAACCATTCATATGAATCATCACCACAATATGAAACTTGAACATTGTCAATTAAAGTTTTACGACCTACTGAATACATAGATATACCGTTAATCTCTGAATTAGCTGCGGTTGATAAAGGAATACCTGCAAATTCTACTCTAACATAAGTTAAAACTCCTGAGCTATCATCATCATCAGTACCACCATGGCGACCATCAATTAAGCCACCACCTACAACTGGTTTAGCAATTCCACCTTCTGCAGCTGCAGTATCACCTTGTGGTAAATTATGTACAGCTTTTCCAGTAATAACAATTCCACCCCAATCACCAGGAGCTCTTAATCCAGCTGCTTTGCTAGAAGTAAAAATAATTGGTTCTGCCTTTGTACCACGAGCATGTAATTTAGCACCACGAGAAATAATTAAAGCTCCTTTTCCAGTTCCTCTGATAACTGTTCCTGGTTCAATTGTTAAAGTAGCATTGTTTGTTACATATACATAACCATCATTCAATAAATACACATTATTTTTAGTCCAAGTAGTATTAGTTGTAATATCACCTGCATTAATATTAACAGTTGTAGCTGGGTATGCAGTAGTAGTTGGTTCAAAGTTAGCCCATCCTTTTGTCCAATCTTGCATTGTATCTGGACTTAAAGCTCCTCTGTAATTTGTATATTCAAAGAAATTATTTTGTGGAACTGTTACAGTAACACCTACAATTTTTGAAACGGTAATACTATCAAATTGGTTTTTAGCTTTTAAAGATACTGTGTAAAAACCATTTGCAGGAAAAGTAAATGATGTGCTTGCTTGTGTTGAAGTATCAGTTGTTGAAGAAGTTACTCCAAAATCCCACGAATAGGTAGTTGCAAATCCTTTTGTATTTGTTGTATTATTAAAAATAAAATCTCTTGAAGCCGCATTAGTTTGTGCAAAAGTAAAATCAGCACCTGGTTTTAAATTTACATTTACCGTTAGCGTTTTTATCCTTGTAGTAGAATCAAAATCATTTACTGCCTTTAAAGTTATTGTGAAAGTGCCATTACCTGGGAAGGTAAATTGAGGATTCATTGCTGTTGAAGTATCTGTGGTGCTTGTGGTAACACCAAAATCCCACATATAACGAGTAGCATACCCTTTTGTGTCAACTATAGCAGTAAAGTTATAAGCTAGTAAAGTAGAAGTAGTAGCAGAAGTAAAATCAACCACTGGTTTAGCATCGTAAGGAGTTTTTCCAGTGTTAAAGTTAGTTCCTCTAACTGCAACCGAATTACTTGCTGGAGCAAAATTTGGATTAGTGTAGGTAAAAGGTCTTACTAAATTTGTCTCATTAGAAGTATTAAAAGTATCAGTTCCATTAGCTACAACCCAAGCTGCAACTGCGGTGCTTGTTGTTAAAGATAAAGTATCTGAATTTGATGCTAAACGGCCAGCCCATCCAGAAGGAATACCACCAATAACATTATTTTTAAATACCGCATCTCCATTTTGCAATCCAGCATTGGTTCTGCGTGAATCAATGATTAAACCTGAAACTGGAAACCCAGTAAAAATTGAGTTAACAATTGATACCGCTGAATTTCTTCTAAGATGAGCTGCACGTCCAAAGTTTGCGTTTGGTGTAACAGTTTGACCAGTAAATAATGGACCAATAATTGTCATATTAGAAAAAACTGGAGTTGTTCTAGGAGTTCTTGTAGAACCATTCGCATCATTATCACATTCAAAAGCATTTGAACTACTTTGATCTGCATTTTGTGGTATGCGTAGCGCAATTCCAAATTGAACTAAACCTTTATATCCATTGTCTGTGTCAAAATCATCGTCAATACCAGCAAATGCTATTAAGTGTTTACAATTTACAGCACCACCAAAATATTCGTATGAATCATCACCACAATATGATACTTGAACACAATCAACTAAAGTTTTACGCCCAACTGAGTAAAAAGTAATACCATTTATTTCTGAGTTTGCAGCAGTTGATAATGGAATACCTGCAAACTCTACTCTTACATATTTTAAAACTCCTGAACTATCATCATCATCGTTTCCACCGTGTCTTCCGTCTATTAATCCACCACCTACAACAGGCTTAGCAATTCCTCCTTCTGCAGCAGCAGTATCACCTTGTACTAAATTATGTATTCCTTTACCAGTAATTACTAATCCTCCCCAATCACCAGGAGCTCTTAAACCTGCAGCTTTACTAGAAGTAAAAACTATTGGTTCTGCCAAAGTTCCGTTGGCAACTAATTTAGCACCTCTGCATATAATTAAAGCTCCTTTTCCAGTTCCTCTTATAACTGTTCCTGCTTCAATAGTTAATGTTGCATTGTTAGTAACATAAACATAACCATCATTCAATAAATAAACATTATTTTTAGTCCAAGTGGTATTGGTTGTAATATCACCAGCATTAATATTAACATTTGTTGTTGGGTAAACAGTTGCGTTAGGATCCCAGTTTGTCCAACCTTTAGTCCAATCTTTAGTAGTGTCAGAGTCTATTGCTCCTCTGTAAGTTGTCGGAGTAAAAAAATCGTTTTGTGCAAATGCAGCTAATGTAGCTACAAGCAATAAAACACTTATCGTAAATTTTTTCATATTATCTTCATTAGTTTAATAAGTTGCAAATTAACTTAAGGTATGTTAATAAATTTTAAACTTAATGTTAAGTTAAAGTAAACAGAATTAATTTAAAATGAATTTAAAATCGATAATACTCCAATAAAAAAGGCGTTTGAATTAAATTCATCCGCCTTTAATGATTATGATTTAAAATACTTTTTTAAAACTTGTAACTTAAGTTAATTGAATAAGAAGAACCTACTTTATAGTTCCAAATTTCAGAATCTAAATTTGATTCATAAATTGAATCGCCTCCTTTTGCATTTTGATAAAAAATAATGTTTTGTGCTAAAATATCTCTAATTGCAAATCTTACATCTAATTTTTTATAGAAAGTTTTGTTAATTTGTAAATCAATTACTGATCGAGGTTTTTCCCAATAACTTCCATATTCTTTATTACCTACGTTAACTATTCGTTCTCCTACTCTATTAAAAGATAAAGAAATTCCATAATCATGTTTAGCATTTGTATACTGTAAACTAGCATTTAAAATATAAGGAGATTGACCTTGAAGTGGTCTTAGCGAATCTGCAGTTGCTAATACTTTCGAAACATCAACTTCAGATTTTATGAATGCTAAATTTCCTAAAAAGTTCAAACCTTCTAAAATTGAATTTTTTGAGCTAAATAATTGACCAAAGTTTAATTTATAATCAATTTCAATTCCGTAACTATATGCTGATGCTACGTTAGAATATCCCATTGTTTTTGGACTTCCGCCTTGTGTTAATGATTTTTCAATTGGATCAGTAAACTGTTTATAAAACAAAGATGCCGAAACTAACTGGGCAGGCGTTGGAAAAAGTTCATACCTTAAATCATAATTTCTAATAAAAGTTCTTTTTAAATCAGCTTGACCTTCTACCAATAAATTGTCATTAAAGTCAAAAAAAGTAAATGGAGCTAACTCTCTAAATTCAGGACGAGAAAGTGTATGAGAATAAGAGGCTCTTAAATTTGTTTTAGTATTTAGTGCATATACAAGATTTACAGAAGGTAAAAAATCAACTACTGTAGTGTCAATATTAAATTTTTCATTACTACCAGTTCTGTAAGTACTTAATTTTTGATTATATGATTCAACCCTAACACCCCAAATAGCTCTAAATCTGCTTGTAATTTTACTATCAAAACGAACATAACCTGCATATAAATTACTTGAAGCAGTATATTGATCTGTTAATTTTGTTAATTCTTTTAAAACTAAACCATTCGTGTCAATATTAGATTGTTGGAATATTTGATTAATTGGTAATGAACTATAATTAGGAGATGCGCCTGGAGCAAAACTATAACCAAGTTGTCTTGCATTAAAATCTCTGTCTCTTATTTGAGCATAACCACCAAACTTAATTTCATTCTTGAACTTCTTAATATTTAAAGGTTTTGAAAAATCAACTCCTCCGTTCAAAATATTATCTTTTTGAGTTGAAAAAAATCTACCTGCTATGTCAGCTTGAGGATTTGAAGAAAGAGGTACTTGAAAAATTGCTGTTTCATCTCCTGAAGTTTTTTGGTATCTTACTCTTCTAAAATCAGGTGTTTCGCGTTGCAAGCCGCTATAACCTAATGTCCAATTGATTTTAAACAAACTACGTTTTAAAAAATGTTCTCCATTTATTTGGTGACTATTCAATACATTTTGTGTGTACCACATTGCATATGATTTATTATCAAAAGTGTTTATTAAATCTTGACCTGTTCTAATAATTGTTTGATCGTTACTATTAATGTTTAATAAATTTTTAATGGATATTTTATTGCTTTTGTTTTTGAAACTTACGTTCCACAAGAAACCATTTAATGAATTAATTGTGTTTTGTTCATCAATAAAATCATATATTTTTCCATTATCATCATAATCTTTTCTGTTAATAATTTGAGTTGTAGGAGTATTTTGTAACGACATAGAGAAAATACTTCCTAATTCAGCTTTTTTTAGTTTTTTCAAGTGACCCATATTGAACTGAAAACTATAAGCAGGTCGCATAGAGGCATTTTCATTAATTATAAAGTTATTATTAAACGGCTTAGCAACATTAACTAATCTTTTAACATCATCTATATTTTGAATATCGTTTTGATATCTTTGAAAAGTTGCATTATCTGGTGTACCAGAAGGGAGTGTTCTTGTTCCATCATCAAGACCTAAAAAGTCAGTACTTCCATTTACATTGGTATTGAATTTTGAAAAAGTGGTAATAGTATTAAAACTTGTACCGAAAGCCACATTATAAAAGTTTTGCTCTGGAATATCTTTAGTTTTTATTAAAATTAAACCCCCTGCAAACTCACCTGGTAAATCAGGTGTTGCAGTTTTTACAATTAAAATGTTATCCAATAAATTAGCAGGAAAAATATCAAAAGCAAACGCTTTCCTATCTGGTTCAGAGCTTGGTAGTGGAGAACCATTAATAAAAGCAGCGTTATATCTATCTGGTAAACCTCTTACAATTGCATATTTATTGTCTTGAATAGTTGCTCCACTTACACGTTTTAAAACATCACTTGTATTTCTATCTGGTGTTTTTCTAATGGTTTCAATTGATACTCCATCAGATATAAATGTAGCATTTTTTTGTTGAATTAATAATGCATTAGCACTTTCCTTTTTAATTTCTGCCCTAATTATTACATCACCTAAAGTTTTAGTTGCTTCAACCATAGATATGGAAACTGAAGCAACTTCCCCTTTTTTCACTTCAATACCTGACACTATTTTTTTACTATACGAAATATAAGAAACCACTAAATTATATGTTCCTGGTAATACATTTGAAATGGTAAATTTTCCTTCGTAATCGGTGGTAGCAGCTGTTGTTGTACCTTCAATTACTACTTTTACTCCAATTAAAGATTCGCTAGTTTTGCTGTCGAATACTTTTCCGGAAATTTTTCCTGTTTGGGCAAATGTAAAGTTACTTGCGGATAGTAAAAGCAAACTGATTAGAAATAAGTTGTAAATAAATTTCATTTAAATTAGGTTTATAAATGCCACAAAGGAACTTAAATAGTGTATACCATATGTTAACTAAATGTTATGTATAAGTTACGGGTTTGTTACGCAATTATTATGTAAAACAGGCTTTAGAGTTGTAACACGCTTATCAATTCAAGTGAAGTAAAAAGTTAGATATTCAATTTTTTAAAACAATAAAATTATAATCAATTAAAAAAAATGTTTCTAATACTTTAAAATACTTGTCAAATGGTGCGTAATTGATATGTTAATGCTAACGTTTTCAAAACATTTCAACCTGTAGTTATCGTTAATTACACAATGTAACAAAAAAAGACTTCTTTTTTGAGACAGCCTTTATTTATAGGCTACTGAACATCAACCAATTCGCAATCAAAAATTAAGGTAGCATTTGGTGGAATAGCTCCAGGAGCACCTGTTTCGCCATAAGCCAATTCGCTTGGTATAATAAAACGCATTTTATCACCTACATGCATTAACTCAATTCCTTCTTCCCATCCTTTTATTACCATTCCTCTACCTAACTGAAATTCAAGTGGTTCACCTCTTTCAACTGAAGAGTCAAATTTTTTACCATCTAATAAATAACCAGTGTAATGAACAGAAACATATTTTCCTTGTTGTGCTTTAACACCATTTCCCGATTCTATTTTTATAAAACGTAACCCACTTTGCATTCTAACTGTATCTAAATCTTTTACTTCGAAGGGAACTGCAGGTTTTGGTTTTGGACTTTCTATGGCATCCATTACTTCTACCTCAAATTTTAAAGTAGCATTGGGTGGAATAACTCCTCCTGCTCCATTTGAACCGTAAGCTAAACTAGGTGGAATAGTTAATAGTGCTTTATCGCCAACGTTTAATAATTGAAAAGCTTCGTCCCAACCGGGAATTACTTGACCCATACCAACTTTAAAACTAATAGGGGCATTATTTTCCCTTGATGAACTATCGAAAAAAGTACCATCGGCCAAAGTACCAATATAATGAGCTGAAACTTTATTTCCTTTTTCTACTTTTTTCCCATTTCCTTTAAAAGTTATATTTACTTTTAATCCACTGGCAGTAATAATTTCTTTTAATTCCATTTTTTTAGTTTTATTAATAATTACATTGGTTTTCTTTACATTGGATTTTTTAATACTTTTTAATTTATTATTTTGAGCTTGCATATTACCAAATAATAAAATTAAAAAAATGATACAAAATGATTTTATCATAAAATGCTTGAATTACTTAATATCAACAATTTGAACATCGAAAACAATGCTTGTAAAAGGTGGAATTGGACCATTACCATATGAACCATAAGCCAAATACCAAGGTATAACAATTCTACATTTTTCGCCTTTTTTCATTTTACTTAATGCTTGTTCCCAACCAGGAATAACTTGTTTCATTCCTAATACAAATTTAAAAGGTTCATTTCTTAAATTTTCATCAAAAATATCACCATTTATTATCCAGCCTTTGTAAAAAACGGAAAGCATATCTCCTTTTTTGGCTTGCACAGCTGTATCATTGGTAATTAATTTTTTTATCCTTAACCCAGTTGCTAGTTTTTTAAACCCTTTGTTTTTTATACAATAATTTAAAACTAACAATGAATCGGCTTTAACCAAAGCTTTGTTTTGAGTAGCTGCTTTTTGTTCTATTTCGCTTTTTGTTAACGCTTCTTGAATATGAAAATATAAAGTAACAATACTGCCACTATCAATATAACTTGGTAAAGGCGAACTAAAAGTTTTGTTAAAAAAGGTGTCAGCAATTACTTTAATTACTATGCTATCGCCTTCATTTAATTGATAGAACACATTTTGTAAACCTGGTTGTTCTGTTGGAATATAAAAAGGTTTATCGCTGCTTACACTATTATATATAACAGTATCTTGTTTATCGCTTGATTTTTTTCCAATTCCATACAAGTCGGCTAATAGAACCATTTCAGGTACTATTTTCCTTCCTTTTTCATTTTTACTTAAAATTTTAAATACAGTAGCATTATCGGTTTTAATCCAAGTTTGCGCAAAGCCACTTAGCGACATTATTAAAGTAAATAAAATTAAAAATAATTGTTTCATTATTTAGTAGCTGGTTTAACTTTTAAAAGTTTAACATCAAAAACCAAAGTAGCATTAGGCGGTATAGGTCCTGTTCCCTGTTCGCCATAACCTAAATAAGAAGGAATAATAAACTTATATTCTTCGCCTTCATGCATCATTAAAACACCTTCGTCCCAACCTGCAATTACTTGGGCTACTCCTAACGTAAAACTAAAAGGATTTTCAGTATTTAAGTTTTCATCAAATTTAGTTCCATCAAGTAAAAAACCCGAATACAACATTTGAACTTGATCACCTTTACTTGGCGTAACACCTGTAGTGCTTTTTGTAACTATATATTTTAAACCCGATGAAGTGGTTTTTACATCAGTTAATTTACTTAAATAAGCATTTAATTCAACAGAATCTTTTGCAACAATCTTAGCTCGTTCAGATGCTCTTAATTCTTCAACTTCTTTTTCATCAAATACTTCTTCAATTTTCAAATTAAATTTAATTGCGCTATTTTTAGCTAAAAAATCGGGAGCAGGTTTTCCAAAACTATTTGTAAAAAGTGAATCAGCAATAATATTTAATAAAGCACTGTCGTTTTTATACAACTTTAAAAAAACTTCGTTAAAAGTTGGTTCTGTAACAGGAATATAAAATGGCTTTCCATTGCCATAGGTATTAAATAATACTGTATCTTTTCCTTTTGTTGTTTTTGCTATTCCAAATAAATTAACCGACAATAAATCGCCCGTTTTAATTTTTTCGTTATTGGGTTTGGAAGAAATTATTTTATAACTAACACCTTTACTTAGATTAGTAAAGGTGTTAGGAGTATTGTTTTTTTGTTTAGTTTTAGAAGCTACAGGTTTTCCTTTTTGAGCAAACCCATTACTCACTATTAAAAAACATAAAGATAATATTGATACAATTTTTTTCATATTATTTTCCTTTAACAATTGGCGTTTTTGGCGCATTATTTATTTTCAACAATTTTACATCAAAAATTAGAGATGAAACTGGTGGAATTGGTCCAGCACCTTGTTCACCATAAGCCAAACGAAAAGGAACAATTAACTTAGCTTCTTCACCTTCATGTAATAACATTACTCCTTCGTCCCAACCTAATATTACGTTGCGCATTCCAATTACAAACTTAAAAGGATTTTTAGCATCTTGGTTTTCATCAAAAGTAGTTCCATTTAATAACATTCCTTTGTAAAGCATTTCTACTTCTTGACCAGCTTTTGGAGTTGCTCCTTTACTTGGCTTTGTTATAACATATCTTAAACCCGAAGCAGTAGTTTTAACATTTGTTAAACTAGCTAAATAACTTTCCATTTGCATTGAGTCTTTTAATAACATTTTATTTCTTTCTTCATTTTCCATCACCTCTAATTCGTTTTGGTTATAAATATTTTCTACTTTTACATAAAAATGCATATTACTGTTTTTCTTTAAAAAACCCGGAGTCAATCTACCAAACGATTTCATATACAAGGTATCAGAATTTACAGTAAATTCAGCACTATCACCTTTATGCAACATCATAAATACATCTTTTAAAGTTGATTCGTCAGCAGGAATATAAAATGCTTTTCCCGATTTGTAAGAATCAAATATAGTAGTATCTTTTCCACCTAACGAGTCAGCAAGTTGACCTAATCCAACCATTTGAATCATCATTAAATCTCCTTTAGTTATTAATCTTGAAGTGTCAGAACTTTCAATAATTCTGTAAGTTAAACCGCTTTCAGTAGTTTGCATTTTTTTTCCGCAACTTGCAACAAAAATTGCCAAAGTAGCTGCTATTGTTATTATTCTTTTCATATAGTTTTTATTTATTTTATTTTTAATTAATTCAAAAATGAAGCATATTCAGGTAAAGCGTTTTTAAACTTTAACTCTACTTCTTCTATAGTATCGTGGCTTTCGCCTCCAGCTGCGTTAAAATGACCACCACCATTAAAAAACTTTCGTGCAAACTCATTTGCAGGGAAATTTCCTTTGGAACGGAAACTCATTTTTCTAGAAACTGTTCTATCAACCACCAATACCGAAAATTTAATTCCTTTTATTGATAAGCCATAATTAACCAAGCCTTCCGAATCGCCAACTAATGTATTGTAATTTGCCAATTCGGTAGCGTTTACACAAATTAACGCAGTATTGTATTCTTTTAAAATTTGCAATTTTTCACTTAAGCAATAACCAATAAAGCGGGTGCGATCCTCTGAAAAATTATCGTAAATATGTTCAAAAATAGTATTGCTTTCTGCTCCTTTTTCTAATAATTCTGCAGCTACTCTGTGAGTATTTGGTGTGGTACTTCCATGTTTGAACGAGGCAGTATCGGTCATTATTCCCGCATACAAACACGATGCAATTTCTTTGTTTATTAAATGATCGAACTGTAAAGTATTTATAAACCAATAAATTAACTCACATGTGCTACTTGCTTTGGTGGTCCACAACCTATAATCATCAAAGTTTTCAGGTTGAAGATGGTGGTCAATCATTACTTTTTTAGCATTGCTTAGTTGCACAAACTCACCTAATAAATTAATTCTTTTAAGTGAATTAAAATCCAAACAAAAAATAAAATCAGCTTCCGAAACATATTGTTTGGCTAATTCGGTTTCCTCTTCAAAATTAATAACAGTAGCTTCGCCCGGCATCCACATTAAAAAATTTCCGTAATCAGTTGGAGTAACAACCTGAGCAGTAATATTTAATTGTAAAAAAAAATTGTAGAGCCCTAAACTCGATCCCAGTGCATCAGCATCGGGTTTATGGTGTGTAGTAATTACAATTTTGGGTTTAGCAGTTGCTAATAATAAAGGTTTTAACTCGGCTATGTTATTCATTTAAATTTTAAAATGCAGCGCAAATGTCGTTAAAAACCATTTAAAAACAAGTTGATTTGAAATACTTATTCAATTATTACAAACACAATTGCGTTTACTGGACTATTTGTGGTTATATCAATTTGTTATTTCGCTCTTCAATACTATACTAAGAGTTAGTGTAGCACTCTTGCCTATGGTTGGTGTTTTCACCAACCTATTGTATGGTAAGTATTTTCACCAACCAATTAAAGTTAAATGCCATTTCTGTAATCAGTAATAAATTCAAAAGGACAGTTATTTGTTAAATAAAAGGAAGCCGAAGAGTATTTATATAACTCGGGTAAACTGCATAAATTCCATTTTTTACTTATTGGGTTATTATGAATATAGTTTAGTTTTTCTTCAACTACATTTCTATTGTATAATTTTGATGTATATGCTCTTCTTTCCCAAAATTGATAGGCTCTATCTTTTGCATTACTTTTAAAATAAGTTAAAACATTTACATGATTTTTAAGCAAATCAAATTTAATTTGCTGTGCAGTAAATTTCAAAAAATCTCTTTGAACTGTTTCTATTGTGTTGGGCTCGTTTATTTGCCAAATTATATGTATGTGGTTTGGCATAATTACAAAGCCATAAACTATAACTCTTTTATTTTTTACCAAATAATTTAAAACTATCACAAATTATTTGTTTGTATTTGTCGGGCTTTAGCAAATTTTGCCAATTTAAAATTGTGGCTGTAAAAAAGTAAATATAATTATGCATTTGACATTATAGTTTTAACAACAAAAAGGTTGATGAAAACACCAACCGCAGGCAAAGTATAAACAACTTTATAGTTATAGTAAAACTAAAAAGCTTGACACTTTTCAATGTCAAGCTTTTATAAATGGTTACGCTAATTTATTTTCTAAACTTGTTTCGTAAATATTTTTGTAATCCATCACACTCCCAAATTCAACTCCATTTATTTGAATATTATTTTCAGTAACAGTTCCAAGTTTTTCAAATGGCATATTTAGGTTATTTAAAAAACTTTCAACTTGTAGACTGTTGTCTGCTTTTACTGAAACCACCACACGTCCTTGAGCCTCACCAAATAAGAAAGCATCATTTCGGATTTCGGATTTCGGATTTCGGATTTCAAAATTTAAATTTTTGTTCATAGCACTTTCTAACAAAGTAATAAATAAACCACCTTCGCTACAATCGTGGGCTGATTCAATATGATTACCATTAATTAAACCCAATAAAGCTTTGTGTAATTGGTGCTCTTCATGCAAGTTAAAGTATGGTGCGGGCGAATATTGTACCTTGTGGTAATGCGCTAAATAATGCGATGAAGCAATATCGTTTTTGCTGTTACCTAGCATATAAATTACATCACCTGCATTTTTAAAATCCATGGTCATGTGTTTTTTGTTGCCCTCAATTAAACCTACCATTCCAATGGTTGGAGTTGGGAACACCGCATCGTTGTCGCTGCTTTGGTTATAAAAACTTACATTACCACCAGTTACAGGCGTATCAAACTTTTTACAAGCTTCGCCCATGCCTTTTATGGCATACACAAATTGGTAATATACTTCAGGGTTATAAGGATTTCCAAAGTTTAGGCAATTAGTAATAGCAGCAGGTTCAGCTCCTGCACAAACTAAATTACGAGCAGCTTCAGCCACTGCAATTTGTGCACCTACAAACGGATCAGCCCAAACAAAACGGCTGTTGCAATCAACCGTCATAGCAATCGATTTGTCTGTTCCTTTCACTTTTACAACCGATGCATCGCTTGGGGCATTGGTGGTTTGATTAATGGTTCCCACCATGCTGTCGTATTGGTTGTACACCCATCTTTTTGAGGCAATGTTTGGGTGAGCAGCAAGAAATTTAGCAATTTCAATGGCAGACCCTTCGACTCCGCTCAGGGTAACATCAGGAATTGAACTGATATCAAACTTGGCAATTTCTTCAAAGTATTTTGGAGTAGTGTATTCACGGTGATAAACTGGCGCACCTCCACCCAAAACCAAACTTTCTCCAGGAATATCAGCACGTAATTCATCGTTCATGTAATATTGAACACGACCAGAATCCGTTACTTCACCAATAATGTTGTAGGTTAAATCCCACTTTTCTAAAACTTTTTCAACTTGAGCTTCCATTCCTTTTTTTACAATTACCAACATACGTTCTTGGCTTTCCGATAAAAGAATTTCCCAATCTTTCATTCCTTCTTGACGCATTGGCACTTTATCTAACCACACTTTCATACCCGTTCCACTTTTTGCACTCATTTCGCTAGTTGAACAAGTAATGCCTGCCGCACCCATATCTTGCATACCAACTATAGCATCGGTTTCAAGTAACTCCATGCTAGCTTCCAATATCAATTTCTCCCAAAAAGGATCGCCTACTTGAACGGATGGTAAATCTTTGGCAGAATCTTCGGTAATATCTTTACTTGCAAATGCTGCACCATGTATTCCATCTTTTCCTGTAGCTGAACCAAAAATATAAACGGGATTTCCAATGCCTTCGGCAATGGCAGAAACAGTTTTACCAACTTTGGCAATTCCCACACTCATGGCATTTACTAGCGGATTTATTTGGTAGCAATCGTCAAAATATACTTCGCCACCTACAGTTGGAATCCCAAAAGCATTCCCGTAATTTCCAATTCCTTTTACCACACCACGAACCAACCATTTGGTTCTTTCGTTATCAATATTTCCAAAGCGTAATGAATTTAATTGGGCAATTGGACGAGCGCCCATCGAAAAAATATCGCGGTTAATTCCACCTACACCAGTAGCTGCACCTTGGTATGGCTCAATGGCACTTGGGTGATTATGACTTTCTATTTTAAAGCAACAAGCCAATCCATCGCCAATATCAATTAAACCGGCATTTTCTTCACCAGCTTCCGCCAACATTTTTTCTCCTTTTTTAGGCAATGTTTTTAACCAAACAATACTGTTTTTATAAGAACAATGCTCACTCCACATTACTGAGTAAATACTCATTTCGGTAAAAGTAGGCGTGCGACCTAATATTTCTTTTATCTTTTCAAATTCTTCAGGTCTAAGACCTAATTGTTGCGCTTGTTCAAGTGAGGCTAAATTGCCTGATGGAATAGATTGATTCATGTTTTAAAATATTTGCAAATATTTATATAAAAATGGAAAGCAACGGTTTTTTTTCTTAAAATATTCTATAAATAATATAAATTATATAAAAAGTTATTAGAATTAATGTTAATAACTATATTTGTAATGGATTTATAAATAAAATTAAAATTAATTTATAGACTTTATAAAATCGCTTCACAGAAAATTTATTTTCTTTTTCTTCAGTACATAATATAATTGGTAAACTTACAAAGTTTTACAATTGAATTGATTAATTTTAATAATTATAATTAAATTCCGCAGAATTTAAAAATTAAAATTTAATTTACGATGAAACAATTTTTTACAAAAGGAATATTTAAAACTATTTTATTGGGTTTGCTTTTATTTATTTCTGAAAGCATTATTGCACAAACAATTACTACAAATTCAATTGTTGGAACTTCCTTTTGTGCAGGCGAATCGTTTAATGTAAGTTACAGTATTACAGGATCTTTTAACAGTCCAAATACTTTTACTGCACAATTAAGCGATGTAAATGGGGCATTTATTTCACCAATAAATATTGGTCAAGTAAGTTCTACCTCTAGTGGAACTATTCCAATAGTTTTGCCATCAAATACCATTTCAGGTTTTATTTACAAAATTAGGGTAATTGCTAATAATCCATCGGTTATTGGGTCAGATAATGGCGCTAATTTAAATATAAATTCCTTGCCGGCTGTAAATGCAGGATTAGATCAAACTGTTTGTAGTTCTAGCGCTGTAACAATGTCGGCTTCAGTAAATTCTGTTGCTCCATTTATAACTTGGTCAAGCAGTGGAACTGGTTTTTTTAATAATGTAACAGTTTTAAATGCAGTTTATAATCCTAGTTCAGCAGATATTTCAAATGGTTCAGTTGTTTTAACAATTTCAACAAACGACCCATTTGGTCCTTGTGTGGCAGCAACTGATAATATGATTGTTAATTTTTCAAACCAACCAACAGTAAATGCAGGGTTAAATCAGAGTGTTTGTGTAAGAATAAACTCAATAAATTTATCAGGAACCATCGGTGGTTCAGCATCAAGTGCAACATGGTCATCTTCTGGCACTGGAAGTTTTTTAAATAGTACATCATTAAACACCAATTATATACCAAGTGCTGCTGACAAATTAGCTGGAAACGTAATATTATCACTTACAACCAATGATCCAATTGGCCCATGTAATGCAATTGCAAGTTCATTGACTATTACTTTTACTCCCATTGCAACTGTAAGTGCTGGCCCAGATGAAACCATTTGTGAAAATGACAATATAACTTTGTCGGGTTCAACTACAGCTATAGGTGGAACAAGAACATGGAGTACATTAGGCTCAGGTGTTTTTAACAATGCATCTCAACTATTTCCTACTTATTTTCCAAGTGTAGCAGATAAAAATGCCGGTTCAGTTAAACTACTATTAACAATAAATAACCTTAATAACTTATGTGAAAATGGTACTGATACCATGACTTTAACCATTAATAATCAAGCAACAGTATTCGCAGGAAACGATATTCGAATTTGCTCAAGCAGTAACAGTAACATACCGTTATCTGGCACATTCGGAGGATCAGCTAGTTTTATAAATTGGTTTACTTTTGGATCGGGAAGAATTGATTTAATTAATGACCCCAATACTTTTTATATTCCTGGACCAAATGACAAAATACAAGGTTCAGTAATGATTACATTAACAACAAATGACCCTTTGGGTTCATGTGGCCCCGTTGTTGATACATTGATTATTACATTTGATTCTGTTGCAACTGTTAATGCAGGACCTGATCAAACTATTTGTGAAAACGGCTCGGCAAATTTAAACCCAACTTTGTCTGATGCAGCAAATTCAGGAACTTGGACTTCTTCGTTTGATCCATCGTATATATCATCAAATCCCAAGGCCGTTTTTACACCAAATGCGGAAGACATTGCAAGAGGAAATACAAGATTGACTTTTACAACTAATGATCCTAATGGTGCATGCCCGGCAGCAAAAGATTCAATAAATATTACCTTTAATAGCTTACCTACAGTTTTTGCAGGATTCGACCAAAATGTTTGCTCATTAACTCCTTCCATTTCCATTTCTGGATCATTTGGTTCACCTGCTACAAGTGCTTCTTGGACAACATCTGGAACAGGGACTTTTGCCAACAGATTAAATGTTAACACAACCTATATTCCAAGTGTTGATGACAGAAATAGTGGTTCAGTAACTTTAACATTAACAACCAATGATCCAACTGGACCATGTGGTCCTGTTTCTGATTTTTCAATAATTACATTAAGGCCAGTAGCTACTGTAAATGCTGGAAATGATACAGCATTTTGTGAAACCAGCACTATTGTATTAAGAGGTACACGTTCAGTTACCGCTGGAAATATCACATGGAGATCAAGCGGTACAGGAACTTTTATAAGAGGTGCATCATTAACGCCAACTTATGTTCCAAGTAGTGCCGATATTACTAATGGTTTTGTAACAATTACTTTAACCAATTTTAATCCAAATGATGAATGCTTTAACGCTACCGATTCTATGATTTTAACATTGAATAGAGCAGCAACAGTAAATGCAGGAGGAAATTTAAGTGTTTGTTCAAATGTAAATAGAGTGCCTTTAAATGGTTCATTTGGAGGAGCAGCAGGATCAGTTAATTGGATTACTTTGGGAACAGGAACATTCGAAAATTCATCAATTCCTATTACGGCATACATTCCAAGTGTTGCAGATAAAGCCAATGGATTTGTAAGATTGGTATTGCGTTCGAATGATCCAATTGGACCATGCGAAGCCAAATCAGATACAATTCAAATAACAATTAATCTTTTAGCTACAGTAAATGCTGGTGCAGACCAAACAATTTGTAGCTACGATAATTTAACTTTACTTGGAAGCAGCACAGCCACAAGTGGCAATAGAGTTTGGTCAACTACTGGAACTGGCACATTTAATAATAATTCTATTTTATTTCCAACTTATTTTCCAAGTAATTTAGATAAACAAACAGGTAGTGTAAAGCTATTTTTAAACAATGTAAATTTAAATGATGTTTGTGCAAATGCTTCAGATACAATGGTGTTAACTATCAATAACGAAGTAACTGTAAATGCTGGAGTTCAAATTTCTTCATGTTTAAGCTCAAGTTCTGTACAATTGAATGGAACTATTGGAGGGTCGGCAACTTCAGGAACATGGACAACAAGCGGCAGCGGAACTTTTGACAATGCCAATGCATTAAATGCAAATTACACACCTAGTATAGCCGATAAAACCAATGGATTTATTAGATTGGCATTAACTACCAACGACCCTTTTGGTCCATGTGTATCAAAAACTGACTCATTAACAATAAACTTTGATCCAATTGCAACTGTAAATACTGGAATAGATCAAATAATTTGTGCAAATACTTCAGCTAGTGTTTCAGCAATTGTGGGTGGTTCGGCATCATTTGGCGTTTGGACTTCATCGAGCAACAGTAATTATATTGGCTTTAACTCAACTACCATTTATACACCTACTTCAACAGATATAAATAATGGATTTGTTACATTAACATTTACAACAAATGATCCTTCAGGCCCTTGCGGAGTTGCAAAAGATTCGTTACAGATTACAATTAACCAACAAGCAAGCGTAAATGCTGGAATTGACCAAATTGAATGTGCTATAACACCAATAGTTAATATTTTTGGTTCAATTGGAGGTTCTGCAAGTAGAGCATTTTGGAGTACTTTAGGAAGTGGAACTTTTGGAAATTCATCGGATTTAAATACTAACTATACACCTAGTATAACCGATAAAAATAATGGATTTGTAAGATTAGTATTAACTACAAATAACCCTTTGGGACCTTGCGAACAAGTGAGCGATACAATGCAAATTACATTTAATCAATTAGCTACTATAAATGCAGGGCAAGACGAAACCATTTGTAGCAACGATAATATAACATTATCGGGTGTAACAAACGCAAGTTCAGGCAATTTAAATTGGTTTTCAAATGGCGATGGAGTATTTAATAATAGTAATTCATTATTTCCAACTTATTTTCCTGGAAATAATGATAAAATTAATGGAAATGTAATTATTACGTTTTCAAACTCAGACCTAAATGATGTTTGTGCCAATGTATCTGATAATTTAATTTTAAATATTGACCAACAGGTAATTGTTTCTGCTGGTTCAAGTTTAAATGTATGTGAAAAAGAAATTGAAATTAAATTGAAGGGAAGTATTGGAGGATCGGCAACTAGTGCAACTTGGACTACAAGTGGAACAGGAACGTTTAATAATGTTAACCTGTTAAATGCTATTTATACTCCAAGTATTGTAGATAAATTGAATGGATCAGTTCTTTTTTTATTAGCTTCTAACGATCCAATTGGACCTTGTAGTGCTAAAACTGGGCTTGTTACAATTACCTTCGATCCTGTAGCCAAAGTTGATGCAGGAATTGATCAAATTATTTGTTCGGATGTAAATGCAATAATATCTGCTAAATTAGATGGGGCTGCAACATCTGGTTCTTGGACATCTTCAACCAATTCTTCATTTATTTCTTTTAGTACTAATACAACATATATTCCTTCATTCAATGAATTAAATAATGGATTTGCAATACTTACATTCACAACTAACGACCCAATTGGACAATGTAGTTCGGAAAAAGACTCAATTCAAATTACCTTTGACCAAGCTGCTTCAGTTGATGCAGGCAGCGATCAAAGTGTATGTATCAGCGAACCTATAATTAATTTATTAGGTTTAATTGGCGGTTCGGCAAGTAGCTCAATTTGGAGTAGTTTAGGAAGTGGTACATTTGCAAATGCAACAAATTTAAATACTGCCTATATTCCAAGTGCAGTTGATAAATCTAATGGATTTGTAAAATTAATATTAAGTACAAATGACCCAGTTGGACCATGCGATTTAAAAACTGATACTTTACAAATTACATTTAATCCTTTAGCAATTGTAAATGCTGGGTTAGATAAAACAATTTGTAGTAATGATAATATTACATTGACTGGATCAAGTTCAACAAATAATGGTAACAGAGTTTGGTCAACAACTGGAACCGGAAGTTTTAATAATAACTCTATTTTATTTCCAACTTATTTTCCGAGCAATGCTGATAAACTATTGGGTAACATAAAAATTATTTTAAACAATATTAGTTCAAATGATTTATGTGCCAATGCAACAGATACAATGGAGTTAACAATAAATTCCGAAACCACAGTTAGCGCTGGAAATACAATTACTTCATGTGCAAGTTCAAACTCAATACAATTAAATGGAACAATTGGAGGATTGGCAACTTCAGGAACCTGGACAACAAATGGAAGTGGAACTTTTGACAATGCAAATTCATTAAATGCAAATTACTTTCCAAGCATAGCTGATAAAAACAATGGATTTGTAAGATTGGCGTTAACTACAAACGACCCGTTAGGACCTTGTGTTTCAAAAACTGATTCGTTAACTTTAAACTTTGACCCAATTGCAACAGTAAATGCAGGAATAGACCAAACAATATGTTCTAATACATCAGCAATTATTTCAGCAGTAATCGGAGGTTCAGCATCATTTGGTGTATGGACATCATCGAGCAATAGTAGTTATACTGACTTTAACTCAACAACCAATTATACGCCTTCAGCAACAGAAATTAATAATGGATTTGTAGTATTAACATTTACAACAAACGATCCTTCAGGACCATGTGCTGCTGCAAAAGATTCAATAACCATAACCATAAACCAACAAGCAATTGTTTCTGCAGGAACTGACCAAACAATTTGTATAATAACACCTTCAGTAAATTTAACAGGTTCATTAGGAGGTTCAGCAAGTAATGCAACTTGGAGCAGTTTAGGAAGTGGTACTTTTGGGAACACATCATTATTAAATACTACCTACACACCAAGTACAACAGATAAAGCAAATGGATTTGTAAGGTTAGTTTTAACAACTGATAATCCAACTGGTCCATGCGAACAAAATACAGATACTGTTCAAATAACATTTAATCAATTGGCTACTATAAATGCAGGGGCAAACCTAACTATTTGTAGCAATAACAATATTACTTTAGCAGGTTCTAGCTCGGCAACTAGCGGAAATAGGGATTGGTTAACAACTGGTACAGGATTTTTTAGTAATAGTTCAATTTTATTTCCAACTTATTTTCCAAGTCCAGCTGATGTTTTAGCAGGAAGTGTGGAATTGATTTTAATAAATAGCAGTTCAACCGATGTTTGTTTAAATGTTTCAGATACCATGACATTATTTTTTAATCAAGAAGCAACTGTTGATGCAGGAAATAATATTAATGTTTGTATAAATACATTAGATATTAATTTAAATGGCAATGTTGGAGGCTCGGCTACTAGTGCTACTTGGAGTACAAATGGGACAGGAACTTTTAGTAATATTAACAGTGTAAATGCAATATATACACCTAGTTTGGCTGATAAATCGAATGGTTTTGTAAGATTAGCTTTGACTACCAATGACCCAATTGGACCTTGTAACGCAAAAAGAGATTCTGTTACTATAACTTTTGATGCAATTGCAACTGTTGATGCAGGTTCTGACCAGGTTTTATGTTCAAATTCAGCAACTACCATTTCAGCAACTATAGGAGGTTCGGCTTCATTTGGAACATGGACATCTGAAAATACAAGTTCTTACATTTCTTACAATACTACTACTAATTATATTCCAAATATTACCGATTTATCTTTTGGTTCTGTTAAATTATATTTTACTACAAACGATCCTTCTGGAGCTTGCCCTGCAGTAAAAGACTCATTAATTTTAAGTTTTAACCAATCAGCATTTGTTTTTGCTGGTTTCGATTTCAATGTATGTAATAGTTCATCAACCTTTAATTTAAATGGTTCAATCGGTGGTTCGGCTTCAAGTTCATATTGGAGAACTTTGGGCTCAGGTTCATTTAATGATACTAATTTATTAAACGCAACTTATTTTCCTAGTTTAGCCGATAAAAATAATGGTGTTGTTTCACTAGTATTAACTACAAACGATCCAAGTGGGCCTTGTGGATTAGCTATTGATACTGTAATTGTTTCATTCAATTCTTTAGCAATTGCTAATGTGGGACCAGACTTAACAATTTGCGATAATGATAATATTTCTTTAAACGCAACAATTAATGTATCAACAGGTAATAGAACTTGGACATCAAGCGGGTCAGGTTATTTTAATAATAACTCGCTATTAACACCAACTTATTTCCCTAGCAATAGTGATAAGAGTGCAGGAAACGTATTATTAATATTTAAAAACTTTAATATATCGGATGCTTGTAATAATGTATCAGATACTTTGGTTTTAAATATAAATCCATCGCCAATTGTAAATAGTGGACTTGATAAAAATGTATGTATTAATGACACCTTTATTAGTTTATTTGGTTCAATAAATGGAGGTGCTACAAGTGCTTATTGGAAAACAATGGGCTCAGGAACCTTTAACGATACCAATTCTTTAACTGCAAATTATACACCATCACTTAACGATAGAAATGCTGGTTTTGTAAATTTGGTTTTAGTTTCAAACGACCCTATTGGACCTTGTAATTTTATAACTGATACCATGAAAATTAACTTTACACCATTGCCTTTAATAAATGCCGGGTTCGACCAAGAAATATGTGAAGGTGGAAGTGTATTGTTAAATGGTTCTTATAACAATGTAATTACAGTTGGAAAATGGACTTCTAACACAGATATTTTCTTTAATTCATTTGATTCAATTAGTATTTATACTCCTAATATTACTGATAAAACAAACGGTTTTGCAATTTTAAAATACAAAGCAATTAATGTAAGTGGAAACTGCGCTTTGGCAGAAGATAGTGTTTTAATAACCATCAATAAATTACCAACTGCCAATGCAGGAGTTGACCAAGTATTATGCAAAAATGTATCTGCTATTAGTTTATCGGGTTCTATTGGTGGAGGAGCTTCTGCACCATTATGGGTTGCAATTAATGGTTTAGGTACTTTTGATGACCCAACTGCATTAAATACTATTTATAGACCAAGTGCTGCAGATTTATTAAACGATTCAATTGTATTTACATTAACAACTGATGATCCAATTGGACCATGTTTTGCTGCTTTTGACGATGTGGTTGTAAACTTTAAAGATTCAACTGTTAGATTTACAAGTCAAATATTATTTCAATCTTGCGATTCAGCAATAGTTGAATTTACCAACAGTACATCTGGTTCGGGAAATACTTATACATGGGATTTTGGAGACAATACATTTAGCAACGACACAAATCCAATTCATACTTATTATAGAACTGGGTTGTTTGATGTAAAATTGAAATTAAATGCTTTAAACGGATGTGAAGACAGTTTAACTTTACCTGTTAATTTAAATGGTTTGAAACCAAAAGCTAATTTTTCAATTAATAATTTAAACCAATGTAAGTTTGGAAATAATTATGTTTATATTAATACATCGGTTGTTCCAAGCAATTTATGGATTGTAGGTAATTTATGGGATTATGGTGATAATTCTAACACCACAGCTACCTTTCCAAACGCCAAAAAATATAGTACTTCAGGAAGTTATAATGTAAAACTTATCATTATATCTTCAAATGGTTGTATTGATTCAGTAACAAAAACTATTAATGTACTTCCGGGGCCTCAAAAACCAACAATTACAGTACTTCCAGGACTTGTTCTTTCAACTAATGATGGAGCATCTCATCAATGGTTTTTAAATGGAAATATTATAACCGGAGCTACAAATAAAACTTACAATACTAGTTCGTATGGATTCTATAAGGTTAGGATTGATAGTGCTAATGGTTGCAGTGAAATAAGTGATGATTTCGAATTTAAATTCACTTCTGTAAAAGAAAAAAATATGAGCAATAGTTCATTGGTTATTTATCCTAATCCATCTAATGGAATTTTTAAAATAGAATCGGATTTAACTGATTTAGATTTTATAGTTTACGATATAAATGGAAAAGAAATTATAACAGGTAAAAAAACGCTAAAAACTCAGCTTTTAGATTTAAATGAGTTTAATAGTGGCGTTTATTTAATTAAACTCTTTAATAACGAAGCGCTATTTATAAAACGAATAGTAAAGAACTAATAAAAAAAGTCAATAATTTATTTTATTTACTTTTTTTTAATTAATACACTGAATTTTAAATACATAAATACAATGATTTTTAATAATTAATTGTGTAAATAAACTAAAAGATTTAAAAAATTAAATTTGGCTCACGATTTGTATTATTCCAATAAAAAAAATATTATGAAAAGATTTAGTTTAATTCCATTGCTGTTTTTATTTTCATTTATTTCAAATGAAACATTTCAACAAACAGAGCTTGATAATGTATTAGCCAAAAATAAAAAAGTAAATAATGCTTATACATATGGCGAAAAACTTACTTACAGAGTTCATTATGGCCCTTTAGATGGAGGAAAAGCATACTTTAGTGTAGAACCAACCCCACAAATAGTAAATAATAGAAACACTTATTATGTAAAGGTACATGGAAAATCGGCAGGTTTGGTAGATATGATGTTTAAAGTAAAAGATGAATTTGAAAGTTATATTGACCAAGAAGCATTGGTTCCTTTAAAAGCAATTAAAAAAGTAAAAGAAGGAAAATATACTGACAGTGATTTTATTATTTTTGATCATGCTAATAAAATTGCATCTGGTAAAAGAGGTAAAACTGAAATTGTAACCAATACACAAGATATAATTAGTGCAATTTATTATGCTAGAAGTATGGATTTAACAAATGTAAAACCGGGTGATGTATTTCCAGTTCCTTTTTACTTAGATGGTAAAACTTATGAACTTAGATTTAAATTTGATGGAAGAGAAGTAATTAAAACCAATTTGGGTACATTTAAAACCATAAAAGTTAAACCGCAATTAATAGAAGGTAGGGTTTTTAAAGATAACGATGCCCTTACTTTATGGGTAACTGATGATGACAATAAAATTCCATTAAGAGTTGAAAGTGATATATTTGTTGGAAGTATTAAAGCCGATTTGGAGGAATTTAGTGGACTTAAAAATGCATTGTCATCAAAAATAAAATAAAAAAAAGGGATTAGTTTTTAAAAACTAATCCCTTTTTTATTGCAATGAATTTATAGCTTAATTATTGAATTACTATTTTTTTATAACTTATTTTATTTCCTACATTTAACTGTAAAATATAAATGCCTGCTTTAAAATTGTTAAGTTCTAGATTTAAATTTTGAATACCTGAGTTTAAGTTATTTTCATAAACAGTTTCCAATTGTTTACCATCTAAACTTATAATATTTATTGAAACATTGCTATTTTCGTTGTTATAGAAACTAACTGATACATTTTTAGTTACAGGGTTTGGAAATACTGTAAATTGATTATTACCATTGTTTTTGGCAATATTTGTACCTGTAGCTTCTTGCACAGTAAACACTTGCTTGCTAACATTTGAAAATCCATTAACAAATGCACCATAAAAATTAATTGCACCGGTTCCTTTCGCAGGAGCTGTCCAGCTAAAAGTCCAAGTACTAGGATTAGTAGTTTTAGCTGAACTATGGGTTACATACTTTGAATTAACTATTTTATTTCCTGCACCAGCAGCAATAGTTCCCATTAACGTTCCATCGTTGTTTTGAGGCGATACTTGAAATCCTTTTCGTACACCACCACCAGTAATATTTACTGTTATAGTATAAGTGGTTGAAGGAACATATCCAGTAGTTGGTACATCACTAGTAATTACGTTGTTTACATCGGTTGGTGTTACACCATGGCATCCACTTGCACCACATGTTTGCCCATCGGCAGGAGAACCAGTTCTACCTGCAGGGGCACCAACAGGATTGGAATTTAAAAAGTTGTTAGTGCAAAAAAAAGTTGCACCAATTAATAATGATAAAGTAAAAGTTTTTTTCATTTTTTTATATAATTTGCTTATGAATAAAATAGTTTTTTAGTTTAAATAAAATGACAATAAAAAGTGTTTTTCTTATAAGTCAATTGGCCAAGAAAAATAAAACTTAGCACCTTTGCCTTTTTCCGATTCTAGCCAAACTTTTCCACCTTTATCTTCTACTATCTTTTTAACAATGGCCAATCCAACACCAGTACTTTCAAATGAATCTCTTGATTGCAATGTTTGAAAAATTACAAATACCTTTTCGTGAAACTGACTTTCAATTCCATCTCCATTATCCGATACACAAAATTCGTAAAAGCCTTTATTTTTTTTATAAATAATTTCTATTAAAGGGTTTTTATTTTTATTATATTTAATTGCATTGCTTATATAATTACTAAAGATCTGTTCAAATGATATTTTTTCAGCATTTATAATAGGTAAATTTTCAGGTATTAATATTTTAAAATTGTTTGGAACACCAATAGAATCTATTAACTCTTCTATTAATTGTTTTAAATCAAAACTTACCATTTCTTGTTTAATTCTTCCTGCTCTCGAATATTCTAATATGCCATTTATAAGCATTTCCATCCGTTTTACTCTTCCCCTCATTAAGTCAAAACTTTCTTTTACTTCTGCTTCTATTTTATCACCTAAATCTTCTTCAATAAACAACGACAAGTTATTTATACCGCGCAATGGGGCTTTTAAATCGTGTGAAACAATATAAGCAAATTGATCTAACTCTTTATTTTTAAGTTCCAGTTCTTCTGCATATTTTTTAAGTGTTCTTTCAGCTTCTTTTTCCTTTGTAATATCCTGAAAAATACCCCTAATACTTTTTATATAGTTATTTTCAATTATAGGAACACCTTTTGTTCTTACTTCTAATTCATTGCCTTTTGATGTTTTTATTTTTGCTTCAATTTCAAAAGGTTCTGCATTTTCAATGGCTTTTTTAAATTTTTCTATTACCAATTGTTTGGTATCGTCAGTATAAAAATCGTACGAGTGAGCAATAGTTGGAACATAATCAAAAGGGAGTTCATGAATATTATACATTTCTTTGCTCCATTTAATTTTTCTTTCTATCCTGTTTATTTCCCAACCACCAACTCTTGCAATTGTTTGAGATTCTTCTAATTCTTGTTGAGCTGCTAATATTTTAAGTTCATTTAATTTACTTTCAGTAATATCAAAATCAACCCCAATCATTCTTATTGGAGTTCCATCTTCTTTTCTAAAAGTTTTTGAATAAACAGCCACATATTTTATATTTCCGTTGCTATCAAAAATTCTAAAATCGTCAATATATTCACCTAATCCCTTTGATGCATTTTCAATTCCTTTATTAACTTTTTCCACATCATCTGGGTGTAAAGTTTTTTCAAAAGCTTCATAATCACCTGTAAAATCTTCTTGGTTAATGTCAAAAACTTTATACATTGATTGATCCCAAATAAGAATATTTTGCTCAATGTTCCAATCCCAAATTCCTAAATTAGCCGATGTAATTGCTAAAGTTAATCGCTCTTCACTTTCCTTTAATTTATTTTCCGATAGCTTTCTTTCAGTAATATCTAAACCAAATCCTATAATGTTTACTACTTCATCATTTTCATTTATAACAGGAAACATTCTTCTCAACATCCAATTTTTTTCGCCATTTTGATTTATTATCGATTCTTCAATTTCAAATTGTTTTTTTGAATCTAATACTTCATTAAAAAGTTTCCTTCTTTTATCTGCTAATTCAATTGGTTTATTCCTAAAATTACAGTAATCATAATCGTCTTTTCCTATAATCCAATTTCTTAGTTCATCATCTTTTACACTTAGTGGATTAGCAAATAAATATTTATGCGCTTTATCAAAAACAACCACATCGGCAGGTATTTTATTTAGTATTTCTACATAAAATTCTTTTAGTTTTTTACCTTCTTCTTGTGCCTTTTTTCTTTCAGTAATATCGCGCGAGTTTATAACTATGCCATTGATACCTGGCAGTTCTAATAAATTATTGCCAATTGCTTCAATATAAATCCAATTGCCGTTTAGGTGTTTAAACCTAAATTCTACTGCATCAGAAACACCTCCATTTTGAATTCTATTTCCGAATTCATAAGCCACTTTTTCAACATCATCGGGGTGTATAAATTTAAATATCGAGTTTCCAATAATATCCTTTTCGCTGTATCCAAAAATTCGGTAAAACGATGGACTTTCATAAACAGTGGTTCCGTCTGGCTTTAATATTGTAATAATATCACTTGAGTTTTGAACCAACGTTCTAAAGCGGGTTTCGCTTTCTTGAAGTTTATTTTCAATTAGTTTTTTATCCGTTATATCATTTATAAATACAATTATTCTTTTTACATTATTATTTTCATCAAGTACTGGATTATAGCTTGCTGTAAGCCATATATTAGAGCCAAATTTGTTTGTCCATTTAAACTCGTTATTGTCAGTTTTTCCAGCTAATACATTTTCCCACGATAAATTAAAATTATTTTCTAATTGTTCTTCTTCTTTTATAAAAATTAAATATGATTTTCCAATCAGCTCTTCTTTTGAATGTTTTATTAAATTTAAAAAAATATCATTTACTTCAATTATTTCTCCTTTAGTATTAAACTCTATTACCGCAGTTGTTCTATTTATTGCACTTAAAACCTCGGCTAAGTTTTTTTCACTTTTTATAAGCTTTTCTTCTAAAATTTTTCGCTTGGTAATATCAAATCTTATAGCAATGTATTGGTGAATTTTTCCTTCATCGTTGTATAATGGAATTAAGTTAGCATTGGTCCAATAAAATGTTCCATCTTTCTTCTTGTTTCTTATTTCGCCTTGCCAAACTTTTCCGCTACTTATGGTTTTCCAAATGTTTTGAAAAAAATCTTTAGAATGATATCCAGAATTAACAATATTGTGGTTGGCACCAATTAATTCAAAAACAGAATAGCCAGAAATTTCACAAAAATTTTGATTGGCAAGAATTATTATTCCTTTTAAATCAGTTAATGAAATTATTGCTGATGTATTAACTACCGCTTTAAATTCAGCTGATTCCTTAAACGATTCTTTTGAACTTAATTCTAAAGTTCTTTCTAACTGATTGTAGTCGTTTTGAAACGAATAATAACTTGAATTTATTAAATCTATAAACGCTAAAAAATCTTTCGAAAACTCGTGGTTTTCTCCATACATTTTATTAATTTGACGTTTAAGTAATCTATGCATTTAACAAAGTTATTGAGTTAATTAGTTTTCTTTAAATGTAGTAATCGTCATGGTTTGATTATGTAATTCGCATTTGGCATCTTTAGAAAAAGGCGATATTTCACCATATGAATAAAATCCACAAAGAACAGTGTTTGGTCCTAATATTTCTTTAACTCCTTCAACCTCTTCTTCTACAAGTTGTTTTAACACTAAATTCCTTCCTACACAACTAATTAAAATTGCCAAGTCAGGGTTATTATTATTTTCATTAGTTAAAGTACTTTTTGCAGCGCCCACTGCACCATCAATCAATCTATCAAAGTTTGCTTTCATTAATCTAACATACGAACCAACAGGAATATCACCTGCAAAAGTCAACGATTGATCTTCTTCATTTATAGCCAATATAGTTCTAACAATTGGGTCATCTCCTTGTTTTATTCTTAAATTTAATGGAAATAAAAGTCCGGAAGCAGGGAGTTGGTTAGAATATTGTTCCCCTAAAAACGATTTATATAGAGCCAATGCTGGCTTACCATCAAGTTCGTATAATACATTGTATTCTGATTTTGAAACCAATCTTTCAATACCAAAACTATCCCAACCGCCCATTGAACCATAACCTATTGTTAGGTTTGAACCATAAAATCCTATTGCAGCAATTTTTTTTGTTTTAGCCTCACATTTATTGTTTAAAATATAAGTTTCTTTAAAACTAGCTCCGTCACCAGCCAAACCACCAGTAACACTTATAGTATCAGGCAAGTTATCTCTAAGTCCTTTAACCAATTCCGATCCATTAACATTTAACCCATCTGATAAAACAAAAACATAGGTTAAGTTATCATTATTTAAAGTTTCAATTAAATATTTTCCAGCATCAAAGCTATCTTCATCCGAATCAATAACTTTACTAGCATACTTTACAGTTGTTTTTTCAAATTGAATGGCCGTAGCAATAATGGTATTGTCAAAAACATTGGTTCCTAAAATTTCTCCTGCAGTGGAGCTTCCAATAAAAATAGCATCTTCAAATATCTTTTTTAATTCAATAAAGTTATCACTGTTTTTTAAATTTTCTGTAGATCCAAAAACTATAACTAAGCTGGCATTTCTTAATGTTTCTTCTCCGTTTTCGAAACTCCAACCTGTTGTTGGTAAATATTTGTATTGAGCTATTTTCATTGGTTTGGTAATATTATTTCAAAAATATTTATTTTAAATTAAAGCAAACCATTTTAAAAATTAAATTTTAAAGTATAAATCGCCAAGTGTATAGTTTTCGCATTCCGCATTTGAAAGCAGAGTTAAATTGTTATTTAACAAACCAAAAGCCTTGTAACCAATAGGTTTTAATAGGTTTAAAATAAACTTCCTATTTTCTGCAGTACTTATTTCTATTTGTATTAATGGCTTAAACTTTTCAATTGTATTTAACAAATGTGGAAACAATTGAACTTCGTATCCTTCTACATCACATTTTATAAAATCGAGTTGAGAAAGATTAATAAATAATTCATCTGGAATTTTCATTTCAGTTTCAAAAGTCTCAAAAGCAGAATTATCGTTTTTGCTATCTAAAACATGTGTTAATCCGTGTCTAAAAACACCATCAATAACTGGTGTTCCCATTTTTATTTTAGTATTTTCAGCACCTAAAGCAGTTTGTAAAAGTGTAATATTTTTTAATGCAAACTTGTGAGCATTTCTTTTAAAAACATTGGCAAATAATGGAACGGGTTCTATAGCAAAAACTTTTCCATTTGCACCACTTAGTTTCGAAATATTTGTACTGTAGTAACCAACATTTGCTCCAATGTCAATATTTACAAAACCGGGTTTAATAATTTTTTTTAAGTAAAATAATTCTGGATATTTATTTTTTAATAAGCCACCATTAGTTATACGTAAATATATATCACTTACAATAGATAAGTAACCTTCAAGGCCAAATATTTTTAATAAAAAGGTTCTTATGGTTTTTTCTATCATGGCTTATTTTACCTCTTCAAAATCAACATATTCACCCAAGTTCGATTTGTTGTTGGTTGGTTGGTGTTTTGTTGAAGTATTTTTTGTTTTATTTATTTTAACATCACTTTCTTCACTAATATTATCTTTATTACTTTGGTTTTGGTTATTTTTATTAAAATTTAATAATGTTCCAAAAATAAATCGAGTAACAGAATAAAAAAGAAATAGATATACTAAGAATTTAAACATTTTTTTAATTGTATTGAAATTAATTAATAAGCAAAAATGATACAATTTTTTTAAAATAGTAGCAATTATTTAGTCTTTATAGTTCCTTTATTAATTAAAGCGTTGGTAATAGGCATATAACAAAAGTTTAAAACAGTGCTATTTTGTCTATATTATCGACACCAAAAATCTTTATTATTTCAAATTGGGTTATTTTTTCTCAATTAATTTGTAAAGCTCATCCAACTTTGGAGTTAAAATAATTTCAGTTCTTCTATTTTTTGCTTTTCTCTCTGCTGTTTCGTTACTTACTTTTGGCATATATTCACTTCTGCCAGCAGCAGTTAATCGTTTTGGGTTTACTTTGCTCACATCGCTTAAAATTCTAACAATATTTGTAGCTCTTTCGGTACTTAATTCCCAATTGTCTTTGAAATTGATGGTGCTTCGCAATGGAACATTGTCTGTATGTCCTTCTATTAAAATATCAATTTCTAAATTTTTATTAAGCACTTCGGCTAACTTTTTTATGGCCTCCTGTCCTTTTTCTTCTATGTCTGCACTCCCCGATTTAAATAGTAATTTATCGCTTAATGAAACATATACTTTTCCGTTTTTCATTTCTACTGTTAATTCATCTCCACTAAAACTTAGTAATGCTCTTTTAACAATATCGTTTAATGCATTTGTTATAGAATCTTGTCTTCTAATTATTGCTTCTAATTCGGCTAATTTTCTTTCCCTGGCCGATAACATTTCTTCTTTTTGTTGTAATGCTAAATTAAGTTGTTCTGTTTTGCTTAACGATGTTTTTAATAAATCAGAATAACGCGTATTCATTTCTGCATAATCAGTCTGCAAACCTTTGTGTTTTCTGTTTAGTTCGTTGTAACGGTATAATAAATCAATATAAGTTGAATCTAATTTGCGGTATTCAAATCCTCTTTGTGTTGTATCTTGGTTAAACAAAACGTTAATAGTATGTAAAGTATCTCTTTGTGAGGTAGCAGTTTTTAATCGTTTGCTCATAAAAAAATTATGCGATTTTTGTTTAAATCCTTTAGGGTTTTGAATTACACCTTTGGGATTGTCGATTTGTGCTGTTGCAAAAACTGAACAAAATAATATGCTTGTTATAATTATTAATTTTTTCATTTTCATTTTAAAATTACCAGACAACAAATTAGCAAAAACTTAATTATTATGTAACCAATGTTATTTAACAAATAATACAATAAAAATGTGGGAATAAAAGGAATTTAGACAATGTAACATACCCATTAATTTATAAATTTTACCAAAGTCATATTTATAATATACCTATCACTTCTTTGTGTAAGGAGCTAACAACTAACAAATCGGTATTTAGGAATGTAATAAATGGCTTAATCCCTTTTCACATAGGTATAACTGTAAAATATACAAAACAAAACATTACTAATTTTAATTAATAATTATACATTTGCCTTGCAAAAAAATATTCATAAAATAAAATTAAACAATAAAAAATTATGTCATTCGAATTACCAAAACTTAGCTACGAATACACTGCGCTTGAGCCACACATTGATGCTCGCACAATGGAAATTCACCACAGCAAACACCACCAAGCTTATGTAACCAATTTAAACAATGCTTTGGCTGGAACCGATGCCGAAAACTTAAGCATTGAAGAAATTTGTAAAAATATTTCAAAGTATCCAATGCCTGTTCGCAATAACGGTGGCGGGCATTTTAACCATAGTTTTTTTTGGAAAATTATTGGCCCAAATGCTGGTGGAAGTCCTAGTGGAAAATTATTAGATGCCATTAATGCCGACTTAGGTGGAATGGATAAATTTAAAGAAGAATTTGCAAAAGCAGCAACTACACGTTTTGGTTCAGGTTGGGCTTGGTTATGTGTGAAAGAAGGAAAATTATGTGTTTGTTCAACGCCAAACCAAGACAATCCTTTAATGGACATTGCAGAATGCAAAGGAACTCCAGTTTTAGGATTAGACGTTTGGGAACATGCTTATTATTTAAACTATCAAAATCGCAGACCAGATTATATCAACGCATTTTGGAATGTGGTTAATTGGGCCGAAGTTGAAAAAATGTACGAAGCCGCACTTTAAGTAATGTATAGTTAATATTTAAAAAAGCCGCAATTATTTTTCAATTGCGGTTTTTTTGTGCCTTTCATCTACATAAATATGAAGTTTAACTATCAAAAAATCAAGTTCATCAATTATATTTTTTAATTACAAGTAACATAATGCACATTTGTTTCGTTAAAGTGATTTAATAAATAAAATTATAATGAAAAACACATTAATTATTCTGCTTTTTGGAGGCTTAACATTAGGCACTTTGGTAAAAGGTTGCGGTAAAAGCACTAAGGAAAACAAAAACAATACGGACAACAACAAGCACCAACAAACTGAAAAAAGTAATTAAAAAATATTTAAAATATTACAAGTAGGGTGTAACTTGTAATATTCTCTTCATATATTTTTACCTACAAATGCCGACTTTCAATAAAATGAAGTGTCGGTTTTTTGTTTTAAAACCTGTTTGTTTGCAAGTAAATGAAACTTAAGTTTGCATTGCATTTTTTAAAGTAATTGTATGAAAAAAATATTAGTAATAGGCGCTGGTTTATCGTCATCGTATTTAATTAAATATTTATTGGCAAATGCCAAAAAGGAAAACTGGATGGTTACAGTTGCAGATCAAAACATATCATTAGCAAAACAAAAAATAGGTAAAAGCAAACAAGGTATTGCTTTAGCGTTTAACATAAACATAAAAAAGGAACGGGAAGATGCTATAAAAAATGCCGATTTAGTAGTTTCTCTTTTACCTCCAACCTTACATATTATAGCTGCACAGGATTGTATTACTTTTAAAAAGAATTTGGTAACAGCTAGTTATGTAACGCCTGCCATGCAAAACCTACATGATGATGCTTTAAAAGCAGGTGTTTTATTTTTAAACGAAATTGGTTTAGATCCAGGAATTGATCATTTGTCGGCAATGGAGTTAATTCATAAAATTAAAAAAAATGGTGGCGAAGTAACTTCTTTCAAATCATTTTGTGGTGGATTGGTTGCGCCCGAATTTGATACTAATCCTTGGAATTATAAGTTTACTTGGAATCCCAGAAATGTTGTTCTTGCGGGGCAAGCCACAGCTCAATATTTAGAAAATAATTTAATAAAATTTATTCCTCCAAACAGAATTTTTGATCAAACTGAAACTGTAAATATTACTAAATATGGCGCATTTGAAAGTTATGCCAATAGAGATAGTTTAAGCTATATAGTTCCTTATGGTTTACAAAATGCCAACACTGTTTTAAGAGGCACATTACGCAAAAAAGGATTTAGCCAAAGTTGGAATTTATTGGTAAAATTAGGCCTAACCGATGATAGTTTTAATATTCTCAACAGTGCAACTTTAACTTACCGTAACTTGGTTGCTTCGTTTTTAATTGGTGCAAATAATAAAAATGTAGAAGATAGTTTTTGTTCATTTTTAAACATAAGTAAAACAAGCAAAGATTTTAAAAGGGTAAAATGGTTAGGACTTTTTACCAATGAAGTTATAGGTTTAGAAAATGCCACTCCAGCACAAATATTTCAACATTTATTGCAACAAAAATGGTTCTTGGAAAAAACCGATTTAGACATGATTGTAATGAAGCATGAAATTGAGTATATTTTAAATAACAAAATACATAAAGTAAATAGTTCATTAATAGTAAAAGGTGAGGACAAAACCTATACTGCAATGGCTAAAACAGTTGGATTGCCAATGGCTATAGCTTGTAAATTAATTTTGCAAAATAAAATAAAAGCCAAAGGTGTTTGTTTGCCCATAACCGAAGAGTTTTACAAACCTATTTTAGCCGAATTAAATAAATTTGGAGTTAAGTTTATTGAAGAATAAAGTTATTTTATAATTACCAAGTATTTTGTATTAATTGCATTTTAAAATAATTAAATGTTTTACACTAAATTTAACTTTTTGTATGTGGTATTTTTCTGCCTTTTGTTTGGTTCAAATGGCAGCTTATTTGCGCAAATTGACAATAGTTTTTTAAGTAATGACATTACGGTTAATGAAACTGATAGCGGTAAATTAGGTTTTAATATTACTGTTTTTAACTTCCTTCGCAATACCGAATACTTTAATAATATTGAGTTAGGCAGAACATTATTTGGTTATCAAGTTAGTCCTTCATTCTCTTTTCAACCAACTGGAAAAATTAAAATACAAGCAGGAGTTTTTATAAGGACCGATTTTGGTGGTGAAACCAAAGTAATTCCTACATTTACTTTAAAAACCAAACACAACAACTTGGAAATGCTTTTTGGAACTTTAGAAGGAGCAACCAGTCACCAAATAATTGAACCCATGTTCGATATAGCGAGTGCAATTGAAAAACGGATTGAAAACGGATTTCAACTAAAGTATAAAAAGCCTAAAACTTTTTTTGATGTTTGGTTAAATTGGGAAAAATTTATTGAGCGAAATTCACCTTTTAAAGAACAATTTACTGCGGGTTTAAATTATACCCAACTACTAAATAAAACTACCAATAAGCTAAAAGTATACACAGTATTGCAAGGTATGTTGAGCCACTCGGGCGGACAAATAGATGCAGATTTGGTAAATAAATTAACCATGAGAGCCAATGCTGCTTTTGGTTTAAAAACCAGCTATGAAATTAATAAAAACCAAAAAATAAACTTTGATGCTTATTGGCTTGGTTACAAAGACACAGGCGACACTTTAGTTTTTAGATTTAAAGATAATGGCTGGGCAATTTTTAGTAATATTTCTTATGAAATTAATAACTTTCAGTTTATGTTAAGTTATTTTGAAAGTTCCACTTTTTTATCCCCGCGAGGAACAGCTATTTACCAATGCCAAAGTATAGATAACCCAAGATATACTTTGCCGTCTCGGAGTTTATTAGTACCGCGATTAATGTATAACAAAACTTTGTTTAACCAAGTGCAAATGAGCGCTAGGTTTGAACCAGTTATTGATATAAATGATAATTTTTACGATTACTCGTATTCGTTTTACTTAAAATATTATTTTGAAAAAATATTTAAATAAAACTTACTTTTTATTTTAAATTTGAACTTTAAAAAATTAAAATTATTCTTATGAAAAAAATCTTTGCTTTTTTATTTCTTTCAATGTCTCTTGCTAGCTTTGTTTCTGCCCAAGACAATAAAACAGAACCAAAACCCGAAATAGTTTTTGAAAAATTGGTACACGATTTTGGTACTATTTGGGATGGGGAATCGAAAGAGTATTTTTTTGTGTTTACTAATAAAGGGAATGCACCGTTAATTTTAAGCAATGTACAACCAAGTTGTGGCTGCACTGCTCCAGTTTGGCCCAAAGAACCAATTATGCCTGGTCAAAAAGCAAAAATTCAAATAATGTATAATCCAGGTCCGTTAAGAGATGCTTTTTCAAAAACCATTTCTGTAAAAAGCAATGCCGTAAACGACAATGTAGTTTTAACTATAAAAGGAGTTATAAAAGACAAACCAAAAGAACCTGTTTCGCCAGTAAAGACGCAACCAGCCGAAGGAGGTTTTTAAAAATTATAATACAAACTTCAGAAAAGCATATTCAAATAATTGAGTATGCTTTTTTTATAAAATTGAAATTGGTCAACTAATTTGTTTTGCTCAAATTATGAACTAATTTGCGCCTCATTAAGAAAATAAATTAAATAATAATAATATGATAATTGGAGTTCCTAAAGAAATTAAAAATAACGAAAACAGAGTAGGATTAACCCCTGCTGGAGTTAGTGCTTTTGTTAAGGCTGGTCACCCTACTTTTGTTCAATCAACTGCTGGTAATGGAAGTGGATTTTCTGATGATGATTACGCTAACGCTGGTGCAACCATTTTACCTACAATAGATGAAGTGTATGCAAAAGCTGAAATGATTGTTAAAGTGAAAGAACCTATTGAAGTTGAATATTCATTAATTAAAGAAGGTCAATTATTATTTACTTATTTTCACTTTGCCAGTTACGAACCATTAACTCACGCAATGATTGCTCGTAAAGCTACATGTTTGGCTTACGAAACAGTGGAGAAAAAAGATCGTTCTTTGCCTTTATTAGTTCCAATGAGCGAAGTAGCAGGTAGAATGAGTATACAAGAAGGTGCTAAATACCTAGAAAAACCAATGGGCGGACGCGGAATTTTATTGGGAGGCGTACCAGGTGTAAAACCAGCACAAGTATTGGTTTTAGGTGGTGGAATTGTGGGAACTCAAGCAGCTAAAATGGCTGCTGGTATGGCTGCTGATGTTACCATTATGGATATTTCAATTCCTCGTTTACGCGAGCTTGACGATATATTACCTGCAAACGTAAAAACTGTATTTAGTAACGAATACAATATTCGTGAAGCAATAAAAACTGCTGATTTAATTGTTGGTGCAGTATTAATTCCTGGTGCAAAAGCGCCACATTTAATTACGCGCGATATGTTAAAAGAAATGCGTCCGGGTACGGTTTTGGTGGATGTAGCGGTAGATCAAGGTGGATGTATTGAAACTTGTAAACCTACTACTCACGAAAATCCAACTTACGAAATAGATGGAATTATTCACTACTGTGTAGCAAATATGCCTGGTGCAGTTCCTTATACTTCTACTTTGGCTTTAACCAATGCAACTTTGCCTTATGCGTTGCAATTGGCAAACAAAGGATGGAAAAAAGCTTGTGCTGATAACGAAGAATTACGTTTAGGATTAAATGTAGTTGATGGAAAAGTGGTTTACAAAGGTGTTTCAGATGCTTTTGGATTGCCATACCATGAAGTAAGTTCAGTACTTTAGTTAAATTCGAATTTTTAAATACTAAATTCGAAAAATATATATTTAATAAAAAGCCTCTTCAAATTTTTTTTGAAGAGGCTTTTTTTTGCAATTATTAACTAAAAAATATTGCAATAAGTTTGTTTTATCCAATCAAATCATTGTTTTTTGTTTTTTGTATAAAAAATTTTGAAAATATATTCTCAACAACACAGCAAAACCTTTCGTGCATTGGTTTTATTCCTACTAATTTTAGCACCATTTAAGTTTATTGTATCACAAAGTAATTTAAACCAAAAAAGTTTACTATGGGAAATAACTGGTAAGGGCACTAAAAAACCTTCGTATTTATATGGCACTATGCATGTTAGTGGCAAATTGGCTTTTTACCTAAGCGATTCGTTTTTTATAAGTTTAAAAAATTGCGACTATGTAGCTTTAGAAATTAACCCTGATTACATGTTAGCAGACATGGTTAACTCTAAATTTATGAAATCGATAATGAGTGGTTCGCGATATTTATATAATAACGCTAATTCAAAATTTTATGAAAACTCATTTTATACAAAAGAAATAACAAATAGCAATATTGCATATTTTTTATCGCAAAAAAGTCAAGTTGCAAATAGCCTGCTTTATAGGTCAAATTTAAGTGAAGTAAACAAAGAAGAAGATACTTATTTAGATTTATTTATTTTTCAAACTAGCAGAAAATTAGGTAAACAAGTTATAGGATTAGAAACTTTTGAAAGTTCGATGGAAATGTATGTGAAATCGGTAAAAGCACAAACCGATGAGCCTGATGAAGAAAAAAATAGCACCCAATTCAAAGGCAATATAGTTGAAAAACTAGAAGAAGCATACAGAAGGGGCGATTTAGTAATGATTGATTCTTTAAGTAAAAGTTCTGAAACCAAGTCATCACATAAGTTTATGATTGTAGAAAGAAATAAAGTAATGTTAAATGGCATGGATAGCATTATACAAACTGGTGCTACTTTATTTACTGGTGTTGGCGCGGCTCACCTAGGTGGCGATGAAGGAATTTTGAAAATGCTAATTGCAAAAGGCTATACTGTAAAACCTGTTTCTTGGCACGGAATAAAACAAAGTAAATATAAAGCGCAAGCTGAAAAATTAGTACTTCCTACCGTTTTAACAAAACATTATAATTTAGATTCTACTTTTTCAGTATTGGTTCCAACTAAACTTCAGTCGCTTGAAGGCGTTAGCAATGAAGACATTTACTTAAGTACCGACATGACAAATGGGAGTTATTTTATGATATCTGCAGCAAGCCACAACGGGTTTATAAAGAACCACAACAAAGAATATTTTGCTAAAAAAATAGATAGTTTAATTTATGAAAACATTGCTGGTAAAATTATACTAAAGAAAGAAACTGTAACTGAAGATGGTGATATATGTTTTACCATAACCAGTAAAACCAGAAGAAGTGATATAGAAAAATATAAAATAATTATTACCCCTTTCAGAATTTTTTTATTTAAAGTAGCGGGCAACGGAGATTATGCCAATGGAAAAGATGCAACTCAATTTATTGAATCAGCAAAATTATACAAACACAATAAGCCAAAACATAACAATGAATTTAGCTATGAATTTAACCAAAAAAATGTTTGCTACGCTAATAGAACTGAGAACGACAACTCAATAAAACACTTGGCTGTAAGCGATAATGGTTTAAAGTATAATTTAGTTTTAGTACAAATGAATACCGAGCCAAGGTATATAGAACAAGATACTTTTGAATACAATTACATTATAGAAAAAGCAGCTGAAAAAAATAATTTTACTGTTAAAAATATTAAAATCGATACAAACACTTTTTCAGCAAGTTTTGTATTAGAAAAAGAAAAAGAATTAACCAATGGAAAATTAATAGTTAATGGACCTTATTACTACTTTTTATTGGATAACTCAGGCGATTTATCTTTTTTAAATTCATTTAAATTAAATAATAAACCAAAAATTGAAAAGTTTATTGAACACATTGACACAAGTTTATGGTTTAAAGTTAAGTTGGTTGAAGCACCCGAAAAAAGTGATTATCTAAAACTAATGAACGGAACTTATTCTAAAAAAGAACTTAAAGAAGATGATTACGAATACAAAAACGAAATTGAATTTTATGATTCAAAAGTAACAGGAGAAAAAATTAGATTAAATTACGATAAATACCATAAATATTTTTCTTATGCAAACATCGATTCGTTGTGGGATAGCGAAATAAGAACAGGAGATGAAATTAAAGATCCAATTATTACAAATAAGGTATATTCAAATAAAAATGGAGCCAATATTTTAGAGTATAATGTTGAAGCTATTCGAAATAATAATAAATACATTAGAGTTAAAATGATTCAAAAAGGCAGGTATTTATATACTTTAAATACAGTATGCCAAAAAGGGATAAAAAGTGCATTTATCGATACCTTTTATAATACTTTTTCTTTACTAGATTCAAATTATGGGTTGCCAATTACTGAATCAAAAGTATCGTTGTTTTTAACCAATATTTTTTCGGCTGATTCTTCAATAAAAGCAGGAGCAAGAGCAAGTATATATAAACTTAGCACGCAAATAAAAAACAAAGATTTTAAAGAATTAACACAAGCAATAAAAAAAGCAGGGGAAACCGAATTTGAAATAGATAAACACACTACTTTAATTGAAGCTTTAAGTAAAATAAAAACTACCGAATGTATAAATTGGCTAAAGCAATATTACTTTTCAGTAAAAGACACACCTGCTTTTATGTTTGGTGTTTTGTTTGCTTTGGTTGATCAAAACACATTGCCTGCTGCACAAGCATTTGCCGAACTTGTTAAAAAAGAAACCCCAATTGATGAAGAAAGTTATGGGTTTAATGTATGTATTAATCAACTATGCGATTC